>Ga0066409_1000226_pt1 | contig 7698 bp, 8 predicted proteins | sample LakWasMet13_LOW5_2_FD_59496 | JGI IMG/M metagenome (GOLD analysis project Ga0066409, IMG submission 59496) | Freshwater sediment methanotrophic microbial communities from Lake Washington under simulated oxygen tension - Sediment Metagenome 13_LOW5 | ecosystem: Environmental > Aquatic > Freshwater... | reverse complement strand
CTTTAGGGTGAGTCACAACCCGCAAAAAACCACTCAAGACCAACTCCGAATAACCAAAAGAGGCATGACCATTAATAACCGATTCTAACCATTGACGATAAGCTGAGTGATTCGCCGCATCTTCCCTATGCGCGTATACCAAAACATTAACATCCATTAAAAACATCAATAGCCATCCATAATATCGTTCAAACTTCGACCATTATCCAGATTAACACCCGGTTTTAAGCCTGTCCCTGAAAAAGTTTCCAAGCTTACTGGCTTGTGCTGGAGTGATTGATGCGAAAAAAAATCACGCAATGCATCTTCTATAACCTGCTTCAACGTACAGCCTTGCTGGACTGCCTGATGCTTAGCATAAAGTAACAATTGATCATCAATATCTACAGTGGTTCGCATAAATTAACCCCCAAGTTAAGACTGATGTATAAAATATAACAGAAAAATTTAAATTGATGTAAATATGTTTGTTTTATAAGGGGTCTGACCCCCAATACTGTTACAATCCACAGCAAACAACATAACAAAGCTTATCGTGGCATTTCCTCCGCAGTAAGCCGAAATGGCCGAGGTGAAAATCCAAGATCACGTGCCGCATCTGAGTGATCAAATACCAGATCATGGTTCATTCGTTCAGCCATGGCAGATGACCAGTGCCTGTATCTTGGGATTACCCTAAAACACGCTACTGCCAACTTGAAAATAACCATCGGAATCATCACGAACCGTGGCCGACGACACAGGACGTCAAACATCCGGCTTACCATTTCCCTGTAAGGCAGTGTCTCCCCACCGGAAATGTTATATGCATGGTTTGCCGCTACGGTAGATGTCAGCGCAGCGACAGATGCAACCGCCACGTCCTCGACATGGATAGGCTGACGCAATCCGCTTGCCTTGCCAAACAAAGGAAAAAAACCAAAACGGCGGATGAAACGCATAATCTCGGTGATATTTTTATCCATCCCCAAGCCATAAATCAACGTAGGCCGCAGAATCACCCATTCCACGCCACGACTTTCCGCCCACTCCTGCACCCGCGCTTCTCCATCTGCGAGCCGGTGAGCTAAGACCTGCTCCTCCGGATCGACAGAATTATTTTTGGTAAAGCGACTGGTAGAAGACAGCACTACCACGCGTCGTGCGCCTTGCGCCTCAAGCAAATCGAAATACTCCGGCAACACCCAAATAGGTGCGAGACAAATCCAGTATGCTATCTCTCTCTCGTCCTTTTGAGGATAAACGGAGACTTGCCTATCGGATAGCTTTGTCGAATGATCAGTAATCTTATCAGAGGCCTGGAGTGAGCGGCACCTAGACAGTGACAACTGCCTCCACTCCACCCCATCGTCAAGCGGACCAATCATCTGCCGCGAGAATGCCATCACCTGCCTCCCTTGCACTGACAACAGTGACAACAGACATGTCCCTACCAAGCTGGTCGCACCGATAACTCCTACTAAACTATCTTGCTCTCCTGGAGAGAGGCGAGGATTAGGGAACCCCATACTATCAGCCATGTCCTCGCCTCAATATTCGCCCAGAACATTTAGCCGAATAGTACGCAGCCAAAAAGCCAAACCGTAGCCACACCCCTGCCGCAACCAGCACCATCAAAATACCTGGATACTGATGCCGAAAGAACTTGCGATAAAACCGCATCATTCCCTTATGCTTGTGCCACTCGACAAATACTGGCCTACTTCGACTGCAAACACCTAACGCATGAGTAATTTTTGCCGATGGAACGAACAGGATTTTCCATCCTTTTTGCCGGAAACGCATACACCAGTCCAGATCTTCACAATGTAAAAAATAACCTTCGTCCCATTCCCCGACATCTTGCATTGCCTCGCGTCTGACCATCATGCAGGCCCCAGAAATCGCCTCCACTTCGATGGCGAGATCCGGCAGCGGTTGTTTATGCAAATGAAAATCGAAAAACAAGCGCGGCCAACGATCCGAAAAACGTGTCAGCCCAAATGCACATACAAAAGAACGCCAAGGTGTAGGTACAGCACGGCGCCCACCCGCTTGTTCAGTTCCATCCGAGTTAGTAAGCAGTCCTCCCACCATACCAACTTTCTCATTCACACTTATCGAGTCCACCAATTCAGCCAAGGCTCCCGGATCGAATGAACAATCAGGATTAAGAAACAACAGGTACTGTGCAGAAGCAACCTGCGCCCCAGTATTACAAGCCGCAGCGAACCCAACATTTGCTGCATTTTTAATTATCCGTACAGAAGACAATCCCAGCAAAGCTTCCAAACTGCCATCCGTCGATGCATTATCAACCACGATAATTTCGTTTTTCAGGGGACAATTAATTATCGAACCGACACAACTACGCAACAACTCACCAGCATTATAATTGACGATGATTGTTGAGATGAGGGCACTCATATTTTTTTTCTACCAGATTTTTTTATAATCAACTGCTTATCCAACTGTCGCCAAATCTCACCGATTGAAGCAACCCTAGTTTTTTGAATGTGTTGCCGCTTATGCCACATTTTTGGCAAGCCCAATACCGCATCGCGCTTGGCTCGCCAAATCACTCCGCCGCGTCCGCGAAACACAAACCAAGTAATACTAGTTAGATTCAACAACATATGCAATGGCAACAACAACCAAAACAAGATACCGGGCATATCCTTCACAAAAGTCCATACCAAATTGCGGTGTCCATGATACATAGAGAAATCACTATGTTGTCCACCAGTCGTGCCCGAGCCAACATGATGCGCCACGGATTGCGGCACATAGAGACAACGATATCCCGCCAGCCTTAGACGAAAACCGAGATCCACATCTTCCACGTAACAGAAGTAGTCCTCGTCGAAGCCTCGAAGTTCTTGCAAGACGTTGCGTCGATAAAGCGCTGCTGCTGCACAAGGAGAGAACACTTCGCACTCATTCTCCGTCGAAGCCGGAACAGGTGAGCCATGCCCCATGCGCCACACCAGACCACTCAAGTGATAGGCATCACCGGCCCCGTCCAACAGCGTCGGATCCCCCGCATTGACCAACTTGCTGCCGAACACATCGAATTCCGGATTAGATTCTGCCGCCTTCACCAGTTCTTCTAGCCAACGCGAATCAGCGAATGCGTCAGGATTGATCAGCGCAATCCATTCCGACTCTACAGAAACCGCTTCGATCGCCAGATTATTGCCTTGCGCAAATCCCGTGTTCCGATCAAGAGCTATCAATCGCACTGAAGGGAATCGCCGCACAATCTCGACCGACCCATCGAAACTCGCGTTATCTACCAGAATAATCTCAAGCGGCTTGACTGTCTGAGACATCAATGTAGTCAAACAACGCTCAAGAAATTGTTCGCCTTTCCAATTAACAATGACCACAGTGACCTTCATCTGTGCATTTTGCTGCGAATCGCTCAAGCGTCCCCCATTGACTTAGCTATTGATTCATTCATCAACAAATTTTCCTTTTGCAACAATTTAATCTTGCTCACTGTGATACTGGACAATATGTCAATGCAAATAAAATGCAACTAACCTTTGTTAGCACGCCATTACCGAAACGACCAACGTTTATGGCCGATGTAGCTGGTAAACACAGGAACGGCCACGCCAGCTGCGTGTGCTATCTCTTGCACGTACGATGTTATCCCCAATGGTGGTAAGAGATAATGCGCCAAGCCCATACTAATGCCCCAGGTTTGTAATATGGCAACCAGATTCACAAGAACAAAAAACAAAGCAGAACGACGCACTGACTGCTGACTTTTCTTAAATACAAAGAGTTTGGCTAGCACAAAAGCCGTAATCATTCCTGTAATGTAGGCAAGAATCACGGCTAAAGAAAAATCAAAGCTCTGACTGTAAAGAATTCTAGAGCTAAAGTTTACGGCTGCTGCGGTCCCTCCAGTCAGCAAAAAAATCATGAACTGTTTTGAGAAAAAGTGCTTAATCACACCGTCGCCTCCTTAGCCATTTTTCTCCCAAATTCAATACTCTCAGATATACCCCTATCTTCTGGATAATAGTAAGAAGTATCAGCAAGCCACAACCCTTTAACTGGCAGCCCAACTGGAGGTAGCTTATCAAGATAGCCAGGATCGCAGATTGGTTGTGCATAACGGTAACGGCTCGCCGCCAGTTCAATGAAGTCTTCATCGCACAGTTCAGGATTAATCTTTTTCAAGTAGCAGCGCACTTTGTCGAGGAAGATTTGATCCGGTTCAGCAAATTTCGGGTGCTCTCCGGGCATGTAGAAAGGGACATAGACGATGTGCTGATCCAGCGGCCGCAGGTTGCTGTATTCTACCAGGCCGGGTATGTCCATTTCAGGGTCATTGGTGTTCAACCAGAAATTTCCCGTCAAGGCCTTGCGTAGTTTAACGATCACACAGACCACCGCGATATTATTAATTGATCGGAAGCGCTCTAGGATACCTTCTGACAAGTCGGGCATCAGTCTTGGCACATAGGGCAGCGGAATGGTACTGATCACCTTGTCGAACGCTTCGAACTGTCCTTCCACGTCGATGCCCTGCACTTTTCCTTCTTCGATGACAACTTTGCTAACCGGTGATTTAAGGCGAATCTCGCCGCCGTGTGCTTCAATATCGACGCGCATTGCCTGAAGCAGTGTTTCCGACCCGCCTTCCAAGTAGCCCAGCTTTTCGCGGAATAGACTGTAGCGTGACCTACCGATACGTCGAATTCGGCTCCAGATCCATGCTGCCGACAGGTTATCAGTGTAATCATAGAACTTGTAGTCAAACAGCCTTCGCCATAAGACCTCATAAGCTTCGGCACCCACCCAACGATTGATCCAGCCAGTCGCTTCGACATGATCTAGTGGCTTCCAGTCGTTGCGTTTGGTGCACATGAAAGCGTGAAGGCCATAGCGGAATTTAGCAGACAAACTTAAACCTTTAAACTTTAAAAGTGCAACCGGATTGCCCCACGGCTGGAGTCGCCCCTGATACCAGTAGCCCATTTTTGTTTCTACCCAACGCATCTTGTCGGCAATGCCAAGTTCCTGCAATACCGTCAGGAAGGCATGATCGGAAATACAATGAAAATGGTAATAGCGTTCGATAGTTAAGCCGGAGAAATCGAATGCCGCTGTCATTCCGCCCACTCTGTCGTCGGCTTCGAAGACGATTGGCTGGTGTCCCTCGCGCGCTAGCTGATAAGCCACAGCCAAGCCCATGGGTCCTGCGCCCAAAACCGCAATACGTTGCTTATTCATACTTAAAATTCCAGAATCACTTTGCTATACGTTGGGTCGTTAAAGGTTTCATCAATCGCTTTGGCAAAAGGCGTATAAGGCACCCCAAAAATACTCGGCCAGTCGATTACCTCAAACTCATCTTTGGCGCTCAGTGCTGCAAGCTGTTGGGTGGTGAATGGTGGATTTTTGTCAAACCGTCCCCAAACCCAAAGCAAAACATAAAACAAACTGTATGGAATCTTGGCAATCAACGTCCGAGAACCGGTTGCACGCTTGATTTCACGGATAATATCAATGTAATCAACCTTCTGATGACCGGAGATGTTGTAAATACCATCGGCAATTTTGTTTTCGATGCAACTGATAATGATATTGCAGAAGTCCCCCACGTAAAGGGGCTGACGCATATAGCGACCGTGCCCAGGTATGGGGAAAACCGGCACTTTTTTCATGAAGCGCGAGAGCCAGCCCAAATGCTTACGATCAAACCAGCCAAACATCAAGGTTGGCCGTAAAATCGGGCAGGCGATTCCACTTTCTAATACCATGCGTTCCTGATCCTTCTTGGTGTTGGTATAGAAATCATCCGCTACCGATTCCACGACAGAAGAACTGATATGAACGAGATACGGCACTTTGTTAGCTTTGATGGCATCGAGGATAAGTCGCGTGGAGTCCACGTTGTTGCGAGCAAACTCCTGATAATCATTGCCACCGATCTGGGCCTGCAGCATTACTACTATTTCAGCATCTCTAAAATACCGCTGCCAATCTCCGGGTTCTGCCAAGTCGGCATACTCAGCAGTGATATCAGACTGAACCTGTTTCAGGACGTCCAAATTGGCTCTGTGTTTGTCAAGAACGACTATATTTTTGTAACCCCTGGATTTAAGGCGAGCAACCAAGTTTTGGCCTACAAGGCCAGCCCCACCTGGCAATATAATTTTTTTATTCATACTTCATTCCTTTAAGACTCTCAGTCCACATTCTCTTTAGTTTTTTAGTTCAACGCGCCAGAAATCATTCAAAACTTCATACGCTTGAAAATTACCACTGGTATCCAGCGGATAATCAGCATGATCCAATTCCAGAACCATGGCGTGTATAGAACATCTTTTCGCTTGATGATTGCTCGATGAATGTCTCGCGCCACACCTTCCTGTGTGGCGGTCAGTCGCGCCGGCAAATTTAGATCGGCAGTCATCAAGGTCGCCACAAATCCCGGCTTGATGGTCAGTACATGAACTCCACTCTTGAAAAGCCTTACTCGTAGTCCTGAAGCGAAGGTATCGATGGCCGCCTTGGCCGCGCCATAAAGATAGTTGCTGGCTCTGCCACGGTCACCGGCAACCGAGCCAATGACCGCTATCACTCCTTTGCCTTGCGATTCGAAGCGCCCAGCCAGTCCGACAAGACAGGCGATCACGCTTTCGGCGTTAGTACGAAATTCAGCAATAGCATAAGGAATATCGATATCAGTACGCTGCTGATCAGGCAGGGTTCCGTGGGCCACCAGTGCCACGTCGATAACGCCAAAAGCCCTCCACGCAGTGACCACCATCGGGGTGATGAGGTCGCTGTCATTGGCATCCATCACAAATGTTTGCACATCCATTGCTCCGTGTGCTGCAAGATCGGTAGCTACCGCTTGGAGTTTATCGCTGTTTCTTGCCACTAAAAAAAGCCGCGCGCCTTGCTCTGCGTAGCGCCGTGCTACAGCTTCGGCAATGCCAGAGGTGGCGCCGATGATAAGAATATTTTGATTCATTGGGTAACTCGTTTCCAAAAGTGTGACAAAAGTTGGGGGTCGCGCAATGCCTCGATACTTTCCCACTGCGGATAGGCTTGTTTGAAATGTGATGCACTCATGTGTGCGTCCTTGGCGGGGTATAACCTGCCACCAGCCTCGTGAACCAAAGCATCCAGTTTTCTAAATAGGCGTTCATTCGCCTGATCATGTTGAGGAAAATCAAGCGCGAGGGAAACGCCATGTAATGGAAACGACAGTAACCCCGGTGAGGAAAGCCCACCGCATTGTTTTAGCACTGCGAGGAATGAACCCGTACCACTTTTTGCGATCTTTTGCATGATGGTGCGAATGACTTCACGCCCATGCTGTTGTGGCACGACACACTGGTACTGCTGGAACCCAGCTCGGCCATACATGCGATTCCATTGTTGCAGGCGATCTAGCGGGTAAAAAAATGGATCATATCCAACAAAGTTTGCAACTTCTTTCTTGCACTGGCGATGATAGTAAAGTGTATTGAACGCTCGCAAACTTAACGAATTCACCAATGAGAACGGCGGATCAAATGGCATGAGCAAACCACCAGAAGGCGCTACTTTAATATGATCATTTAGTGCATGATTTCCAGCTATGTAGTGACCACGACCCGCCTGCTTGCCGCTTGCAAGGCAGTCGATCCATGCCACCGTATATTCATGTGAAGCATCATGCGCTTGCGAGAGTTCAAAAAACTCATC
>Ga0066409_1000222_pt1 | contig 7732 bp, 9 predicted proteins | sample LakWasMet13_LOW5_2_FD_59496 | JGI IMG/M metagenome (GOLD analysis project Ga0066409, IMG submission 59496) | Freshwater sediment methanotrophic microbial communities from Lake Washington under simulated oxygen tension - Sediment Metagenome 13_LOW5 | ecosystem: Environmental > Aquatic > Freshwater... | reverse complement strand
AGCTATCTGGCTTCCGTTATCATGAGCATAATGAATTGAGGTAGCAATGCGAATATTGATTAGTAACGATGATGGTGTCGATGCTCCGGGCATAAAGATGCTGGCGCAAGGCTTGCAAGATGCCGGGCATAGCGTGTTTGTGGTAGCGCCAGACCGGGATCGTAGTGGTGCGAGTAATTCGCTTACGCTAGACATGCCGATCCGTGCCAAACACTTGAATGAAAACACCTGGAGTGTTGCAGGGACTCCCACAGATTGCGTTCACTTAGCCTTGGCTGGATTGCTGAAATCGGATCCCGAAATCGTGATTTCCGGTATCAATAATACTTCCAATATGGGGGACGACGTTATTTATTCCGGGACAGTCGCGGCTGCTATGGAAGGGCGCTGCCTTGGGTTTCCCGCCATTGCCATGTCCCTGGCAACGCAAGACCACAAAGCCAAGCATTATGAGTCTGCCGTAAAAGCTGCCGTACTAATTACCGAACGATTGCTGGCCGATCCCTTGCCCGCAGACACCATTCTAAACGTGAACGTTCCTGATTTGCCTTGGGAAGATATTCAGGGCTTTGAAGTCACGCGCTGCGGTCATCGTCATCGTGCGGAACCGTGTATCGCACAGACCGATCCTCGTGGCAGGACGGTTTGGTGGATTGGCCCACCAGGGCCTGAGCAAGATGCAGGGCTCGGTACCGATTTCTATGCAGTACGTAATGGATTTATTTCTATCACGCCCATCCATGTCGACCTGACGCGTTACCACGCGCTTGAAACCGTGGGGCAATGGATTTCCGGTCTGAGCGCAGTAAAAAAATTGTCCGCATGACTTCACCTTACCTCATCAAGCCCGAAGCGAAAGGCTTAGGAATGACATCGCAACGTGCCCGGGATCGCATGGTTGAGCGCTTGCGTAGTGAGGGCGGTATTCGCGATGAGCGTGTTTTGAATGCACTACGTACTCTGCCGCGTCATTTATTTATCGAAGAGGCCCTCGCATCGCGTGCTTACGAAGACACTGCGCTACCGATAGGCAAGGGACAGACCATATCGCAGCCTTGGGTGGTTGCACGTATGACCGAAGCATTGATAGAACATGACATGCCGAAAAAAGTGTTGGAGATTGGGACGGGTTCCGGCTATCAGGGTTCGGTTCTTGCCACTTTAGGCATGGAAGTTTTCACTGTTGAACGTATTGAAGAATTATTAAGACAGGCGCGCCGTCGCTTTCGAAATCTTGGCCTGAACATTCGTAGCAAACATGTGGATGGCCATATTGGCTGGTCAGAATACGCGCCATTCAATGCCATCATTGTTACCGCGGGTGCTGCGGCGATCGTGCCGGAATTGCTGGAACAATTAGCCGAAGGCGGCACTCTGATTGCACCCGTTGGCGGGTCGAGCATACAGAAATTATTGCGCCTTCGAAAAACATCGGAAGGTATTGTGCAAGACGATTTAGGTAACGTCGTCTTTGTACCATTAGTTGCCGGAATTATTTAATGAAAATATTTCAACCACTTTATGACAAGGCATTAGTCTGGGCGCAGCACAAAAACGCAGTTCAGATTTTAGCGATACTAAGTTTTTTCGAGGCTTTTATTTTTCCAGTGATGCCCGAAGTAATGCTGGCGCCAATGTGCCTTGCAAAACCAAAATCGGGTTTCTGGTATGCCACGGTTAGTTTAGTGGCATCGCTCCTTGGCGCGCTGATCGGCTACGAGTTAGGGCACTACGCCTACGAAATGATTCGGCCCTTGCTCAGTTTGGATCTTCAGAATGGCATTAACACCTGGGTAGAAAGCCTTCGCCTGGAAATGAAGCAGCATTGGATTGGCATGCTTGGTACTCTGGTCGTTGCGGCAATTCAACCCGTCATCCCCATGAAAGTGGTGACCTGGGCTGCTGGCATTGTCGGCGTACCGATTTTACCCTTCCTTGCTTGCATCGTTATTGGTCGCGGCAAACGTGTATTTCTTGTAGCGGCTGCAATACGTATTGGCGGTGAAAAAGCTGAAGCGAAGCTTCGAAAATATATCGAGCCGATTGGCTGGGTCGCCTTGCTATTGCTTGTTGCGTTTGTCGTTTGGATACTAATAAAACCACAAGGCGTATGAAATACACCATGAAACATATTTCACTATTTACTTGTTCGGTCTTGGCATCGGTTGCGGTGCTCTCAGCCTGTGCACAGACAACGGTCAGTGTGCGTCCTGCCAATGCAATGGATAACAGCCCTGCTAAAGCGGTAGTCACGACGCCTAAGCGCTACGCGCCAATTTCACGCACTGAGCCCTATGTCGTGCAACAAGGCGACACTTTGTATGCCATATCCTTTCGTGCTGGCTTGAATTACCGCGAAGTGGCGGGATGGAATAATATTGTTGAGCCTTACGCCTTGAGTATTGGCCAGCATATTTCGCTCCAACCCAATGAGGATGTTGCTACTTCAAGCGCAGCGGTCTCTAAAACACCTGGTACTGAAGTAAACACCGCCGCTGTCGAAGCTGCATCTGTAGTAACGCCTCCAGTTAAACCAACTGTAGTGACGCCCAATCCTGGTATATCGACCGCTGTTGTCATTGCGCAGCCCTCAACGACAGTCGAACAGCCCAGAATTCAAGTTCCCACTGCAGTAAGTTCTGCCACTATGGGCTGGCTCTGGCCCAGCGACGGCACCGTTATCGCCCGTTATGTGCAAGGTGATCCCACCCAACAGGGAATAAATATCGGTGGAAAGAGTGGCCAACCTGTAAAAGCTTCAGCAGATGGCACGGTGGTTTATTCCGGCGCGGGATTAGTTGGTTATGGCGAGTTAATTATCATCAAACATAACAACGAATGGTTGTCGGCTTATGCCCATAATCGCCGTCGCTTGGTCGCTGAAGGCAGCAAAGTAAAAGCAGGTGAAGTGATAGCAGAAATGGGGCGAACCGGCACGATGCGCGATATGTTGCATTTCGAAATTCGACGCAATGGCAAGCCGGTGGATCCCTTACTGTATTTACCTAAGCAGTAAATAAATGAGTAGGGTTGAAGTTTAGCGAAGGCTATCGCCATCAAGTTCTGTCGGGCGGTTGCTCCGAAGGTTTTACACCTTGTCTACGCATTTCTAAAACTTCGGGTGTTATCGCTGCCATACGTGCTTCTACTCGAGCACGTTGCACGTAATCTAAATTTTCTTTCTTCAGTAAGCCGTCCAACTGTTTGAGAGCATCTTCGGGCCGACCATTAAGGTATGCGGTTTCCGCATAAGCTTCGGCGGCACGGTTAATATCTCCAGCCAATTCGCTGGCACGAGCAAAGCTCTTCTGGAATACCGGGTCGTCCGCACTGTTTGCTAGCAATGGTCGTAATACTGTTTGGGCGCGACGACCAGCATCAGCATTGCCAATTTCCCCGAGGATGCGGGCATAAGTAAGACTGACAGCAACATGCTGTGGATATCTTTTAAGCAATGCTTCAAAACGCAGTTGGCTTTGCGCTGGATTTTTGGCGTAATTAGCATTTTCCGCATAGGCGAGAGCAACCCATAAATTATCTGGGTACTTTGTTTTCAGCTCTTCTAGCATAGCTTCGGAAGCGCCTGGCGAGCCACTTTGCATCAAAGCTAACGCATAGCCGTAGCGTTGCGGGTCGGTCAGTTTGGTCGCAGCAACGCCGGTGGTTAAGCCCTTAAATTCACTAACCGCATCTTGTGGACTACTTGCGGTTAGTGCACGTAAACGTTCTCGTGCCCATTCAAATTGACGTATGGGTGAATTGGCTGCGTTGCCCGCGACCAGGTTGAATTGGTTTGGAATAAGTGGGTTCGTTTGCGATGCCGCAGTAGTTTCGAAAGGTTTAGGCTCGTTCTCGATTCTGGCAGCACGTTCGCGGGCTTCGCTAATTCGTGTCGTAGTGACGGGATGTGAGCGAAGATAATCTGGAACTTGATAGCCACCGGAATTTCCACGGCCTGCAGTTGCCATGCGTTCAAAAAAATCCGCCATTGCGCCTGCTCGATACTGTGCGCGATTCAGGGTTTGAATTCCGATACGATCGGCCTCCGTTTCACTAGCACGTGTGTAATCAATCTGTCTCTGTGCAATTAAGGCTTGGCCGCCCATAACTGCAGCTCCAATTGCATCGTCGGAGCTATTGCTTTTGTTTTGCTGTGCCGCTACCACAATCGCAAGCATACCAAGCAGAATCGGTAACTGATCTTTTTTGCTACGCTCAACTGAACGCAGAATATGGCGTTGCGTCACATGGGAAATTTCATGCGCCAATACGCCGGCCACTTCATCCTCGGCTTGTGCCGTCAGTATCAATCCAGCATTCACGCCAATGTAGCCACCAAATGTGGCGAACGCGTTGATTTGCCTTTGTTTCAACAGGAAAAAAGTGAAGGGCTGCTTGGGCCTGTCCGAGGCTGCACCGAGACGATGCCCCATGCCTTGTAGCCAGGATTCGAGTAAGGGGTCATCTAAAACGTAGCCGTAGTTGCGGAGTTGGTAGAGCGTATAGGCGCCGTAGTCGGCTTCCTGTTCGGGGCTCAGCAATTCGGCTGCAGAAGAGCCCATGTCGGGCAAGCTGGTAGTTTGGGCATTCGCGCTGGTCACAATACCGAGGCTAAAGACAAGCGCTGCAACTAAGGGCAATAAACGAGGCACGTTGAGTTCCAATTTTCAGATGGATGAAGCATGCACTATGTGCATGTCTCTAGGGTAAACCACGAGTTAAACCGATTAAAATAGCTACTGGAAAAGACCCGCAACTGCCCCCATAGTTCCAGCTAAAGGAGAAATAACGTGTCCAATGTCATTATTTACAGTACTGCTGTTTGCCCTTACTGCGTTGCCGCCAAGAATTTCCTGAAATCACGGGGCGCTTCATATTCCGAAGTGCGGATTGATACCGATCCAGTGGCCCGTGCCGAGATGATGGCAAAAACCAAACGTACATCCGTACCGCAAATTTTCATCAATAGTACCCATGTGGGTGGCTATGATGACCTAGTTGCACTCGACCGCGCTGGCGGACTTAAACCCTTATTGGAGGCTGCACCGTGAGTGGGACCGAAAAAGATCGCGTTGTTGAATTTACCGAATTTCGTCAGCGCATGAATGAGCGTATTTTGGGGCACGATAATCAAGTTGTGCGACGCTTCTTCGCGCTCGATACCCAGACCTATAAAGACGGTGCGCTTGATCTTAAGACCAAGGAGTTGCTGGGTTTGGTAGCCTCGATGGTGTTGCGTTGCGACGACTGCATTAGTTACCACGTTGCTCAGTGCAAAGAAGCTGGCGTTAACCGAGATGAGATGTTCGAAACTTTCAGCGTAGCGTTGGTGGTGGGCGGTTCGATCGTCATTCCCCATCTGCGTCGTGCAGTTGATTTTCTCGATCAGCTCGAAGGCGAGGGTGTTCATGCGCAAGCCAAGCCAGATCATCAGCACAGTGTTTAATTGGAGTTTGTGAGTTCTACTGCGAGCTATGAACCCCCGTTTTATGGCATAATATGACCCCTCGCGCGGCCCTAACGCGCTGTTTTTGAAGATATTTATGACCCAAACAATCGCGGTAATTCGTGGCGACGGCATCGGCCCGGAGATTATGGATGCAACCCTTCATGTGCTAGATGCCATGAATCTGGGTTTGAGCTATGAATTTGTCGAAGCCGGAATGGCCGCATTGGACAAACATGGCGAGTTACTTCCGGCGAGCACAATCGATGCAATTCGTCGGAATCGAATTGCATTGAAAAGTCCACTGACGACACCGGTTGGCGAAGGTTTTTCTTCAATTAACGTCGAACTTCGTAAACGCTTCGATCTTTATGCGAACGTCCGACCTGCGATCAGTTTTCCGAATACTAAATCGCGATATCAGAATATCGATCTGATTACCGTTCGTGAAAATACCGAAGGCGCATATATCGGTGAAGGACAAGCAGTAACGGCAGATGGTGAAACGGCAACATTAACCCAACGAGTTACCCGCAAGGGTTCCGAGCGCATTGTTCGTTACGCATTCGATCTTGCGCGCAAAGTTGGGCGTAAAAAAGTGACCGTATTGCACAAAGCCAATATCCTGAAATCGACGTCTGGTCTTTTTCTAAAAACAGCACGTGAAGTTGCATTGCAGTATCCCGATATTCAATGCAATGAAATGATCATCGACAATGCATGTATGCAGTTGGTAATGAAGCCAGAGCAATTCGATGTCTTGGTTACTACCAATTTGTTTGGTGACATCATTTCCGATTTGTGTGCGGGTTTAGTCGGCGGCTTGGGCCTGGCCCCGGGTGCCAATATTGGAATTGACGTTGCTATTTTTGAAGCCGTTCATGGCTCTGCTCCTGATATTGCGGGTAAAGGTGTTGCAAATCCTTGTGCGCTTTTATTGGGTGCCGCACAAATGCTCGACCACCTGGGGATGCCGGAACGTGGCAACGCACTGCGCAAAGCGATTCGCGACGCAATGGAAGCAAAAGATTCGCTCACGCCTGATCTGGGCGGTGAAGGAAGCACGATGAGTTTCGCTAAGGCAATTGCAGCAAGAGTCACTGTCTAAGCTGACTAAAAAATAACAGTAGAACGGGGCTTCGGCCCCGTTTTTATTGATGCTCGCTATTACTGCTTTGGACTTGGATATTTAATTTTTTAATCCAACTCTCAGCGGATTGAAAAGATGTTGGGTCGAACGATTTTCATGGCTAGCATGTGGTGTTTACGAGCATATTTTTTCTTGAGTGCAGGGGTTTTACTGTCGCCGCGACATTGAAAGCAACTGGTCTCTGATGTCGATTTAGCCCTAACAAACCATAAAGCCAACGTTCGCGAAAAATAGAAGAATTCTTGGCATGAGCCTATAATGCGGCACGCAATCCCGGTAAAAAATATGTGGCAGTGGCTAAAGAAGAAAATTGGCAGAAAGTCAAAAAACAAATCGATTCAGGATGAAATTCATCTAGACGATGCCGGCATTTACTGCCTGAATTGGATGAGTCGTTCAAACCAATGGCCAGTGTTATGGCAATGGAATGTCATTCTTGAATTTGGTTTTAGTTTTCACGAAGCCATTTTTCCTGACCCCTGGTTTGGCAAATACATGGAAGCAAATTGGTTTTTTACCGTAGAGCATACTGACGGGCCGCAACGAATTTTTTTCGAGCCTGATACTTTTTCAATCGATAAATTACCTGAGCTATTACTGCAGAAATTGCCCGGGCTGGATGTCGAAGTATTAAAAAGAGGCTGGTGCCAATATCGTATTGGCGAGCGTAATTTCAAAGGTGCTGGACAATGGCTTGCCTGGAAAAGTGAAGGCTTTAACTGGCAAACATAAACGCAGAAATAGCAGAATTTTGTTCAACTAGACGCGCTTAATTGCCAAAGATGGTCGAGTACCACCACCTTGCCTTTACCTGGCTTGTAAGCATGTACGAGGGCACCGTGGACATAGTCCGTAGCCACGCTACAAGCTTGTGGGAGATTCATTCCAAGGCAAATATTGGCAGCGATTGCAGAAGCAAGCGTACACCCAGTACCGTGGCCTTCCAGCTTTAGTTTCTTGTGGATGAACTCGGCGAATATTTGGCCGTCATCGTAACGGTCGGTCATTGTTTTATCGGGCAAGTGTCCGCCTTTCAACAGAACTGCATACGCACCGAGCGCCAATAGTTCCACAGTCGCCGCATCGGCGTCGTCACCATTTTTAATTTTATGGCCAAGTAGTAGTTCCGCTTCGGG
>Ga0066409_1000215_pt1 | contig 7851 bp, 3 predicted proteins | sample LakWasMet13_LOW5_2_FD_59496 | JGI IMG/M metagenome (GOLD analysis project Ga0066409, IMG submission 59496) | Freshwater sediment methanotrophic microbial communities from Lake Washington under simulated oxygen tension - Sediment Metagenome 13_LOW5 | ecosystem: Environmental > Aquatic > Freshwater... | reverse complement strand
CCACCCCCAGGCTTATGATCGCAGCGTCAATACCGCGTGAGCGGTTTAGTCCTTTGGCCGTTAGTTGCTATTTCTGTTGCTTTCTTTAAGTCAAAAACATAAGTACTAAGAACGCTACTTTCGACCCATTTACTTTCTTTAGTGCACGTCGACATAAGCAATGAAGATACTTTCAACCCTTGAGTTTATAGTTCATTTCTTTAACTCTGATTAACACAAGTAACCCATACGCCTGCTTCCGACAAGAAGAGCCACTCGTCCCAAATGCCCGAATGGCAACATAACAGCTAAAAGAGGGTAGTCGATTCCGGCGTATTTACTGGCACTTTCGGCCAAAAATCAGACACTCCTCAAAGTTTAAAAGTACACCTACATACTTCTCAACAGCATAGCCTGTCAGAATATCCAGCAATCAATCTTCTCTAAATCTGACTCTGGCAACTCTGGACTCAATCGCATCTTGATGATTGTTTTGCGATATTCTTCAATCATCGACAATTCCGAACTGGAATAGCCAATTTGCTGCATTAAAGTTCTGACAGTATCGCAGGTGCCATAATGTGAGGGTGGGTATTTTTCAAATAAACCTAGCACTAGAGAAAGGGTGTTCTCCCTAGTCTCCAGATTGTCCAAAATCTGCAGTTCCAGTGAAAAGCCATGAATCTGGCCCACAATGTTCAGGATTGCTGTATCTTGTGAGAAATGTCCTAAGAATTCTTTCAGGTTTTCGCCACTAAGCCATGACTTAGCTTCTCTCAGGTCATTAAGAACTTTATTTGCGTGAGAAGCCATACGCTCAATCCAGCTTGATCGTGTCTTTGAATCAGGTGCCAGAGCTAATAAAGCAGTCCATGCTTCAGGCATAAAATCCCCATTTGTTCGAAGTTTGTGCTGCAGCAACTGCTCAAATACTTTCTCAGAGTGACTAGCTCCAATCGTCCCAACAAAGTCACTAACTCGTTTTCCATTCCCTCCCATAGTAATTTCTTCCCAGGCAATTGCGAAAAGCGCATGCGTTGGATCTTCTGCGATTTTTTCAACCACTTCTTTCCAGACGTCTTGCCCATTATGGTGCGTACCGATCCACCACAGAGGTTGCGGCCTTCCTATATACACTTTCACTGCCGCTGAGAGAAGCTCAGGCGGCAAGCTTTGGATTAGGTTTAGAGCTCCGTCACTAAGAGCCAAACCATCGGGCAATATCTCCCATTCCAGAATTGATGGTACTTGCCTGCGAGTCAGCACTATGCCGCGCAGCCAGTGACTGTCAATTCTTTCCTCACGCAAGATTGCGATGATCGAGCTTTGTTCTTCGTCGGTAAGATCCTGCCAGTTGTCAACTAAGTCAGCGATGATACGAGCTAAAGCAGCGGTTCCGTGCAAAGAAAGCAAACGGTTCATACGCTTGGCTCTTTGTTCTTTACTGTTCTTCGTCACACTCACCAGAATTTGCGTAACCCCAAGCTCAAAGTCGCTAAGTACCCGTCTAGTAATAATGCGCTCAAGGATCCCTATCCAACTATCGATGATTCGAAGCATTGATTCGATAGACAGTTGAGAGCTGGCATGATCTATCACATTGAATAGACGTGCATCGTTAACCGGAGCACTTTCCGGCAAGACAGTTAGCACCTCCGGTAGCACAGCCTCGAATATCGGCCAAGGCGTTTGTACACCAGTGTATTCTTCCCGCTCGAAAACTAAGAGCGGCTCAATCATTGCTGAAGCCGACGCCGGAGAAGCTGAGAATTTTCGCAGGCCGTCGAGAATAGTGGAATGCCGAGTTTCGTCACAATCATTCCAAGCGCTAATTGCGCCTTCTAGTGCAGCCTTTGCTACAGCAGGATGATCTTCCATGAAGATTCTCTCTAGTATATCGGCGTCATCCTGTCTCGGATATTTCAGCCATATGTTGATAGCCTGAGCGCGTATCAGTGCTTCATCGTAGCTGAGTAAGCGAGAGACAGCGCGTTCGGTAATTACCCCAGAGTCATATTCGTAGAAATTAAGAGCTGTCCAAGCGCACTCGGGTGTAACTTTGGTAGCGCTAGTTCCATTAAGCAAATACAGTGTCTCTGCGATCTTACTCTTATCTCTCCCTTCTAGTACGTTATGTTCGATAACTAGATTGTCTCCCATGGGGAACCTGGGTTCGCCATCGATCCATTCAACAAGTGACAGCGAAGTCCAGGCCACTTTGTTAACCCAAGATGGAAGGTCATCACGCAGTTCGGCTGACAAATTCGGCAACTGGTGTATTAAAAATCCAAAACAAATGTCTCGCGTAGACGGGTAGCTAGAATCGAGTGCTTCAATGGCAAGTCGTATAAGGGCTAGCTTATCCGTTTCAGTTGTAAGCTTTTCATGAATCCAAGCAATGTTGCGTGCAGCCGCACGTGAAGTAATGGGTGACAGGCTGAATATCCCGCGCTTAAGTAAGTCCTGGATAATCTGTGCGGATCGACGGGTGGCTCCGCTAAACAATGATTCCGCTGCCGCTCGATAAAACGGATGGGAGAACGATAACCGTTCCTGCTCAAACCATTCGATAATTCGCCCTAGCTCCAGTTTGTCTAAGACCTTCTGATCATTGTTACTTAGTTGGGGCAATAATTCATAGTCTGGATTATCTTGAGGAGTATTTAATCCTGTACCTCCACCAAATGAAAATCCCGAAGCTTTGATTTTTGATATGCCTAGCAACTTGTCTCCCCCATATCCTAATACAAAAGCAAGTTCAGTCTCGGCGATTGGATGACTGGGGCTTGTGGCAGCGGCTAGTCCCATTAGCACTGCTTTATCCACCTCTTCAGACAACGCTTGACCCAGCTCGGAAGCATCTTCATGAGCCAGATGTATTGCTTTGGCTAAATCTGTTGGATTTTCCAGTCTCTCACTATCAACGGCGAGATGCACTAAACAGCCGGCTTCAAGGTTCAGTTCATTATTTTTCAATGCATCAAGTACTGTAGTGAAAAGCGGCTCTGAAATACTGTATCGTTCGCCTAGTTGTCGCCACAATTTGCATGAAAATTCAGACGAAATTACACCAAGATCTTGCCAGGAGAACCCCGCGGTGCTTAGCTCAGAGAGATTTGCTTTCTTGGTGACCTCAAATAGACGGTCTTGTGCTTGTGCAACAACCAATTTCCTGTTTGGCTTCAAACGTGAAACTAGTGCTTTGATACGTGAATAAATTCGAAGCGGATCAGTGGCAGAATGAGCACCACCTAACGGATCGTCTAGTAATGCGAGCCTTTGGGCATCAACAGGTTCCAATAAGAAGCGTTCTGCGGTGTCAATATCGACGGTTTCTTTTACCGCGTATCCCATCTCCTCGAACTCAGCTGCAACCCATCGTGCAGCGTTAGTCTTACCCACACGCGGAAGCCCTGAAATTAGCAGAGCGGAAGACTTTGACAATATATCGATCCATTCCTTCTCTCTGCCATGAGCTATATATCCCACCGGACGCAAGCGTGGAGGTGTAAAGTTGGCAAGTTCAGAACGGATACCCGCAATTGCATCATTTTGTTCGGTTTTTGCAGTTTTAACTATGGACCGCAGCTGAGCAATCACTTCTGCGGTTCGATCGATTGGTATTCTGTGACGCTTACGCAAGAGAGCTTCGCATTTTTCCATCAACGCGGCATCGTTGACTTGCTCTATGACGATCAACCGGCACAAAGCGCTACGCACTGCTTCAAGTTTGGCTGAGCCGACAACCTTTTTCAGATGCGCATTGCGTTTCGCTTTAAGCTCACTCTTGTCGCAGCTCGGATCTAGGACGGTGGCAAGCGATCGTAATAGGGCTTGTGCATTTTGACTCCTGAATTTAGATGGGGGATGAGAGTCACCTTGCCATTCCGACGAGGAAAGATAGATCGATACCGTATCATCACAGCGTCCAGACAGCACCAGAACCACGAACCGATCTGGGTCAGCCACCAACCGTTCAAAGAGTGAATCTGTTGCCTTGCGGTTCGGAAAGTGCGCTAAGTATTCTGCTACAGTATCCAGGGACACATTTCCTTTTGCACCTTTAACCTGAATTTCGAACCGTGTCAGTTGATCGGCACTACTTATGAACATCATCTCTGCGTCTTCCCCGTCATCAGGTTCTACGCGGAACTCAAATCCTGCTCGGTCATAAAAGCGAAGCATCATTTCGATGCAGACAAGATCTTGGAAGTCGAACTTTTCGGGTGCCAAAACAGCTATTGACATAAATGTAGGTCCTTTACTTGGTGCCTTGCAAAGATTTGCAATTATATACTGGTGCAGTGCCTCTTTGGCGCTACCTTAGCTTATCGCTAAAGGTCGGTTTCTGACTAATGGCTGATAGGCAAAATCCGGCTTAATGTCATCAGTCAACTTGTTTTTACTATTGATACTAATATATCCAGATATATTATGTGAAACGGAAAGCATATTATGACATCCTATATTATACTCTGGATCGTCCGATTGTTCGCGGGACTTCGATCACTGGCTGCCTCTAAATGACTGCTTTACAGAGTTAACCACCCGCTCATTGGAAACCTGTGCTGTCCTCCTCCTGAACCAGATTTCGTCAGTCATCAGGCAAAAACCTTCCCATAGCTGCCTATCAGCAAAATTATCTGATTGCCGTCAGTTAAGTGTGAACAAAATCTGCTGTCAAAACAAAAAGGCTTTCAGGTATTGCCTGAACGAATCTAGCGTATAAAATATGCTGCTCTATAATTTCTGAAACAAGGATATTACTGTGCCGAATACGGATTATGAGAAGCAGGCGCAAGACTACTATGGCAAGGCCCCTTTGATAGTTCTTGGGAGTGGTGCATCAGCGGCCCATGGTTTATCTGGAATGGGAGCTCTTGCGGCACACCTGATTAAGCATACCGATATTCTCGGATTGTCCCCGACTGATGAAGTGAGCTGGGATCAGTTTTGCCAACTCCTTACTTCTGGTGTTGATTTAGAGGCAGCTCTGCATCAAGTTTCTGTCTCCGAAGAGCTTACTGCAAGAGTTATTAAGGCAACTTGGTCACTAATAAACTCTGAAGATGTCCAGACATTTAGAAATTGTCTGCAAGATAGAACAATATTTCCATTGGGTAGGTTGATTACCCATATGTTCAGATCAAGTCTCAAAAAGATCAATATTGTTACGACGAACTACGATAGATTAGCTGAGTATGCCTGCGAACAAGAAAGGCTTCATCACTACACTGGCTTTAGTCATGGGTTTTTCCGGCAGCTTGCTCCGGCAGACGAAATAACAATAAGCCGAAAGGTAAATATCTGGAAGGTGCATGGTTCTCTCGATTGGTTCAAGTCACCGCTGGAAGATATCGTAGCGTTGTCAAATATCGATGATATTCCCAGCAACTATGAGCCGCAAATAGTGACGCCTGGAGCGCAGAAATATCATCGAACACATCTAGAACCATACCGCTCAATCATAAACAACGCAGATTCAGCCATAACGGCTGCCGGCTCTTACCTATGTATTGGCTATGGTTTTAATGATGAACATATACAGCCCAAGCTTATAACAAAATGCGTTCGCCAGAATTCCCCCATTACTATTATTACTTATGCACTTTCTGATGCTACGAAGAAGCATATTTTGGATGGCAACGCACAAAACTATCTGGCGATTGAGAGAGGGATAACCGACGATCAATCTGTTGTCTACTCTTCGCTACAAAATACGCCATTCACGGTAGACAGAAATATATGGAGCCTTGAAGGGTACCTGAAACTAATCATGTAGGATGGAAAATGCCAATTTTTAACTTCAAGGATAACGAAGCTCTTGGAAAAGTTGCTTCAGTTGATACAACCAATGTGGTTGTTGATGTGGAGGATGTAGATCAGCTAAAACGGTTGCAGGTAAACCGTCTAGCTGTATTGCAAAGCAGTAGGCCAGGTCAGCATCTCATTGGGTTGATAACACAAGTCACCCGAAAAAGAGACCCGGAAGAAATTTTAGATAATGGAATTAACGATCAACCATTGGGGTTGAATCTTTGTCGAATAGCATTGATAGGGACCCTGTTGGATAGAGATGGGTCCCAAAAAAATGTATTCCGCCGTACCTTAGAGACAGTTCCCGAAATAGATGCTCATTGCTTTTCACTGGAAGGAGATAACCTGACAGGATTCATGCGGACGTTGTCTAGCATTGCTGCGGATGGGAATGCTCTCACTCTTGGAAAATACACATTAGACGAACACGCAGTCGCCTATTTAAACGGTAATAAATTTTTTCAAAGGCATGCTTTTATAGGTGGTAGCACGGGGTCAGGGAAATCCTGGACAACGGCTAAAATCATTGAGCAAATGGCAGGCCTCTCTACTGTAAATGCTATTGTTTTTGATCTTCATGGCGAATATTCCCCATTAGTTGGTGACGGAATTCAGCAATTAAAAGTTGCAGGGCCTGCCGATGTGGAAGTCGAGCGTACTTTAGATGATGGTATTCTCTACTTACCATATTGGTTACTTTCCTACGAAGCCTTAGTTTCGATGTTTGTTGACCGTAGCGATCAGAATGCTCCCAATCAAGCCATGATAATGGCGCGAGAAATAAATAGAGCAAAGAGAAAGTATTTAGAAGATGGTAAGCACAATGATGTATTGGCTCATTTTACTGTAGATAGTCCAGTTCCATTTGATCTGAATGTACTACTTCAAGCCCTCAATGAAATAAATGTTGAGATGATTCCTGGAGCAAGGACTGGGACAGAAAAGATGGGGGAATTCCATGGCAAGTTAGCCCGAATGATCTCCCGTCTGGAAAACAAAATTTCCGACAGGCGATTAGGATTTTTATTCAATGGCGGAAAAGATGTCTTGGATTTCTCCTGGCTTGAAAAGCTCACAAGCCGAATTCTTGGAAGCTCTGCTGAGAACGGCAAGGCCGGGATAAAGATAATCGATTTCTCTGAAGTTCCATCTGATATTCTTCCTTTGATAGTGTCTTTGGTAGCCAGAGTATCTTTTTCTGTTCAACAATGGACTCCATCCGAGTTGCGCCATCCGATAGCATTATTATGCGATGAAGCTCATCTTTATATTCCTCAAAGAAACATGGCGGATTCTGCGGATGATGTGTCAATCGACATATTCGAACGAATCGCTAAAGAAGGCAGAAAGTACGGAGTCAGCCTAGTCGTTATCAGTCAGCGCCCTTCTGAAGTAAATAAGACAATGTTAAGTCAGTGCAGCAATTTTGTATCAATGAGACTTACAAATGCTGAGGATCAAGGGGTTATAAAAAGATTGCTGCCAGACAGTCTAGGTGGATTCAGCGATATTCTTCCAACTCTGGATACCGGCGAAGCATTAATTGTCGGTGATGCAAGTTTACTACCAAGTCGTATAAGGATTGACGTGCCAAAAAATCGACCCAACAGTGGCACCGTTGATTTTTGGGATGAATGGCAAAAGCCGGTAAAAGCAAAGCGACTTTCGACAGCTGTAGATAATTGGCGCAAACAAAATATTCAGTGAGCTATACAACGAAGAGATGCTTGATTCGTATACAGGTGAATTAAAAAGACTTGAGTTATGAGGTCTTAGTGTTGATTGATTGTTTTCAAAGTTTAGCTTGGTGTTATGTGTAATGGAGTCAATTGTGAAAGCACGCGAGTGGTTTGACCGAGGAAAACAAGAGACTGACCCATTCAACGCATTTTCAAGTTTCTGGCGTGGCTTCAACCATTTGTTCTTTGGCATAGTTCAAGGACAGGAACGTGACAAGATTAAGACTTTTCTTAGTCAAACCGTGTCTGAAGCTGACCCCCTGTGTCAGAATAGTTGTCGCCTCAAATTTTAAGAAAAAATAAAATTTGAGATTAG
>Ga0066409_1000210_pt1 | contig 7946 bp, 7 predicted proteins | sample LakWasMet13_LOW5_2_FD_59496 | JGI IMG/M metagenome (GOLD analysis project Ga0066409, IMG submission 59496) | Freshwater sediment methanotrophic microbial communities from Lake Washington under simulated oxygen tension - Sediment Metagenome 13_LOW5 | ecosystem: Environmental > Aquatic > Freshwater... | reverse complement strand
CTCGAATCGCTTCGTTACAGCGGCGCATTGATTTCCGCACTCTGGTTAAGTGCCGCAGTGGCTTTATTGATCCTGATTTTCTGGCGCCACTGGCCTTGGCTTGCATTGGCCGAACAAGGCAGCGACCGCGTTTCAAAATGGCTGGCGCTCGATTCGGCGCCGCAAGCCTACACTCTGTTGCCGGGGCTTGTAACAACCTTGCTGTGGTTTGCCGTGATGGCGACGGGCCTGAGCTTTGCCCTGAATGATTTCGTTCCCGAAAATCTTTTTTTACCGCTTTTGACGGTGCATTTTTTATTGAGCGCGACCTTGCATTGGCGTTTAAATGCAATAGAAATTACCAGCGTGCGCAAAGCCGTCGATGACCCCGTGCTGACAAAAGCCAGCGCACTGATTAACGAAAAACCCTCCGTTGCGGAACCGGTCTCGCTATACGCCGCAGCTCGCCGCAACCAGGTCGATGCCGCGCTGACGGCCATTCAAAACGGTGCCGATGTCAAAGCGTTACCGGATGCAAACGATATTGACCAGCGCAGCCTGCCAATGCTCGCAGTACTGCTGAGCGATTTACGCTTGCTGCGCGAATTGATCGCGCGTGGCGTCGATATCAATCATGCCCATCAGGGTTTGACGCCATTGCTCACCGCAACGCGCGACAGTTGGCATGGCCGTCCAGAAGCCGTGATGATGTTGCTGGCCAACGGTGCCGACAGCCGCATTGCCGATAACGACGGCTATACGCCATTGCATCATGCGGCACGCAGCTCCGATCCTGCGGTGGCGGCCCTATTGCTTGATGCCGGCGCATCGCACGAGGCACTTACCAATGAAGGTTTCAATGCATTGGGCGTGGCCTGCATTGCCAATAACTGGCGGCTTGCAAAATTCCTGATGGAACGCGGCAGCAAAAGCGAACCGGCAAACGGACAATCGGCCTTGATCGCGGCAACGATGGGCGAAGACGACCCGGCCGGCGTGCAATTATTATTACGCCACAAGGCCAAGGTCGATGCCCGCAACGCGCAGCAAAACACGGCACTGCTGCAGGCATGCGCGCTGGGCAATACCGACATCGTGGGCGTGCTGCTGGATGCCGGTGCAGACCGCAATGCACGCAACGAATTGCAAAACACTCCCCTGCTTGAAGTGGCGATACAAGGCTCGATCGAAACCCTGACGCGTTTATTGCAGGCCAAACCCGATTTGCATGCGGTGGACCTGGAAGGCAGAAACGCGCTGCATCTCGCCTGTGAACACGCCGCATCGCCCGACTTCATCAAATTGCTGATTCAAAACGGAGTCGCCACCGATCACGTCGATGCCTTGGGTTTTCGTGCACTTGATCTGGCGATCGCAAAAGAAAACTGGCCGGTTGTTGCCATGCTGGATCCGCAACACGAAATCCCCAGTACTCTGACCGACAATCTATTCGAAGAGCACCAGTTGCAACCGTCGCCGCGCCAACTCATACGCGAAGCGCTGCAGCATGATGCCAATGCCGATGTTGCCGGCTATCTGAAGGGTTGCGATGCCGCCAGCCTGTCTTCGATGTTGCTGGAATTCGCCGGCGACGCCGATGTCTCGCGTCTGGAATTATTGCTTAGCCACGGCGCACGCGCGGATCTCGCTTTGGAGGATGGCGACAGCGCGTTCTTCCATCTGCTCGACCGTGCCGGCCATGCACAACCGGCATTGCTGTATCTGCTTGATCGCGGCACATCGCCAAGCGGCCTGGGCGGCTTGTCGCGTTATCTCGCGGTTTGCCTGAAAAACGAATATGTCACCCGCAGCTATGAAAATTTCGCATTGCAATTATTCGAACGCGGTGCCGATGCTTTCGGCCACAATGCAAAACACGATGCGCCTTTGCTGCAATCGATCCATCTGGGCTGGAGCCGCTTGACCGAAACGCTTTTGCAAAGCGGCGTCAATCCGAACCAGCGCGATGCGCGCGGTTTCAGTGCATTGCATCTCGCCGCCAATCTTGGTCGCGAAAAAAGCATCAGGCAGCTTTTGTATTTCGGTGCCGATATCAATGCGCGTACAGCCGACGGACAATCGGCTTTGGGTATCGCGCTTGCCGCCGGGCAGCATGATTTAAGCGCCTGGCTTGAATGGCGCAGCTGGCAACCACCTGGCCGCAAACTGCTGGCACTCGACTTGCCTGCCGCCGCGATGACCGGTGATGCACAGGCAGTTACTCGTCTGGTCGAACTCGGTCTGCCGATCAATGCACTCGATGTACAGGCATGTACCGCCTTATTGCGTGCCGCCGGTGGCGGCCATGAAAACATCGTCCGTTATTTGCTCGATAACGGTGCCGATCACCGCATCGCGGCACGTACCGGCGCTACGGCATTATCGGCAGCGATCAGCATGCGACATGCGCATGTGGTCGATGTCTTGCTGCGTCGTGGTGCCGATGCCGAACAAAGTTTGCCGGGCGGAGTGACGCCCTTGATGCTGGCCAGTGCACTCGGTTTGCCCGACATCATCAGCCATCTGCTTTCGCGTGGCGCCGAACCGAATGCCTGCGATGCGCAGGGTTTCAACGCACTGCATTGCGCCGCCATTCACGGCTTCAGCTCACGTGATAAACAACGCGTGCTGGCCATGTTCGACATGTTGTTGTTTGCCGATATCGAATTCGACAGCGCCACCAAAGGCGGACAAACACCACTGCATTTCCTGTTGGGCGCGCGTGCGGAAGCCGGTGCCAGTTGCGATGAAGAAGTGCTGATTGCCGCGATGGAACGCCTGCTCAGCGAAGGCGTCGATCTGGACACCCAGGATCAACGCGGCATGAGCGCGCTGCATCTTGCCGCGATGCATGGCCTGTCTCGCATCGTGAACCGTTTGTTGCGCGAAGGCGCCAACCGCCATGCGCGCGACTCGCTCGGACGCACGCCGCATGAGCTGGCCTTGGTGCGCGGCTTTGTCGATGTCGCCGCCGAGTTTGAAACCCTGCGCAATATCCAGCCATCGCTGGCAAGATTTTTACGCGACCCCAATTGAGTCTTTGCCTCCGTGGCCGCGATACTTGCAAGGGCATCCGGATGATTCATGGCGCACGGTTTGAAAATAAAAATTGATGAATGTGAACTGGTCGCACTTATTGCCGGTACTCCAACATTCCTTATTGGATATCATGGCGCACTGGTCAAGACGGCAAAAATAACAGATGGATATCAATCCCTACGCAGCACCAAGTAGCGAAGTTCTGCTGGAGGCACCACCCGTCCGGCAACGCTTCTATGTTGTCGCACCGGTAAAGTTTTTCATTCTGTTTTATGCAACGCTGGGCGCATACCAGCTCTACTGGCATTACCAAAACTGGGCAATATTGAAAAGGGCCAGGCGCAGCGACGAGTGGCCGGTCATGCGCAGCATATTTTCCATTTTCTTTACCCATTTGCTGTTCCGCGAAATAGATCAGGAACTACGCCTCAATCACATCAGGTATGTGTGGAAAGCCGAGCTCTGCGCTACGGTTATCGTGATTATCATCATCGGCGAAAGGATCATCAGCCGCTTTTCCGGAAGCAGCGAAGAGTTCTCGGTATGGGATGCCATCTCGATGCTTTCCGTTCCGGTGATCTCGTATTTTCTTTTCCAGGCCCAAAAGGCTGCAAACCAGGCCTGCAGCGATCCTGAAGGCCGGTCAAATGCCAACTACACCATCGCCAATATTTTCTGGATTGTTCTGGGCGGCTTGTTCTACCTACTGCTTTTGCTGGGCTTGGTCGCAATGATGCTGCCGGAAACATGATTGCCGGAGAATGGAAATGCAAAAAGAGGGTTTGCAGATCCTTGCAATCTGTTTTTGCTTCAAGATGATATTCTGATTCCAATCCGATAAAGACCATGGCTCGCCAATGAATCTGACCTTGATTGCATTCCTGTCGGCAATTTGTTTGTTTGTCCTGATGCTCGTTTTTTACGAATTTGGCCGGCGCATGGGAAAACGAAGACTTGCACGTGATCCGGAAGGCTTGGCCAAAGGCATTAGCGCTGCCGAAGGTGCAGTGTTTGGACTGCTAGGTCTTATTTTTGCATTCACTTTTTCCGGCGCCGCTTCCCGATTCGAAGATCGCAGGCATTTGATCACCGAGGAAGCCAATGCCATCGGCACTGCATATTTACGAATAGATTTGCTGCCGGCAGATGCGCAACCGGAAATTCGCACGCTCTTTCGAGAATATACCGGGCTTCGTTCCAGAATCTACTCTAACTCAAACGATATGGCTGCGACTGGATCCAGACTCGAGGCAACGACAAGGCTACAGCAGAAAATCTGGGGTAAATCGCTATCAGCGATCGAAAAAGAGGGCGGCTCCGTCGATGCGACCAAACTGCTTCTGCCTGCCTTGAACCAGATGATTGATATCACCACTACGCGCGAAGTGGCGACCAGAAACCACCCTCCTCTTATCGTGTTTTTGTTACTTGCAGGACTAAGCCTGGCAGGCGCAATGCTGGTGGGCTACGACATGTCGACCAACAAGGACAGGGGCTGGTTTCATTCGGTTTGCTTTGCCGCCATTATTTCACTGGCCTGCTATGTAATCATTGATCTCGAGTTTCCTCGTATGGGTTTGATCCGTGTCGATAGTGCAGACCAGTTACTGGTCGATCTGCAAAAAAGCATGAAGTGATTTCATGGTCGGCATATGGACACGGTAAAAATTAAAAGCATTTGCGGTAAATTCCCTGGCGCCACATCGCAGCTCTATGGTCATCCAAGCAATATTCTGGCGTACTTTGTCGGCGATAAAAGATTCGCCCATTTCAAAACCAGCGAGCCTGAAAAATGGCGATTCAGCATCCGGGTAACGCCGGATCGTTTTGTCGAATTGACCGATGTTCCCGGCATAAAACCGGCAAAGTATTTCGCCCGCTTTCATTGGGTCACGATTGTCAACCCGCGCAGCTTGTCAGCAGACTATCTGAACGAACTTATCGATTGGTCTTATCGCAAAGCCCTCGGGTCGCTGAGCAAAACACGCCAACTCGAATTGCTCGGAACAGGAAAAATCAGCCCCAGTTCCCGATAAACTCCGTCAGGTTGGGCAGCAGGTCGATCAATGCATGCAATACGATCAACAGGCCGAGACTTCGTGTTCGCGACCACAATACTCCGAACAGTATTCCCGCCGGTGAAATAATCGCCACCGAATAGGCGATGGCCCATGAGAGTGTCGGATGTGCGTCCGCGCCTTCCATCAAGGATGCGCCGCGCAAATAAAGACCCGGCGCATGCGCCAATCCGAACAGCAGCGAAGCCAGACATATCGCCGCCAATTCAGAGTTGAACGCGGCCGATAATCGTGATTGCAAAATTACGCGGAATGGCAACTCTTCACACAAGCCGACTTCGAATAATAAAAAGATAAAACACGCGGGAATCGCCCAGATAAGAGTAAGGGATGATGGATTCAGTGCTCCGAGTGTCGTCAAGCCACGACCAAATACCGCCTGGAATGCAATCAATGCAATTCCGATACCCAGCAAGGCTTTCCAGTGTTTCCGCGTATCCCAGCGCAGCGCCAACACGTCCTGCCAGCGATGCCCGAACAAGCCCAGCAAAGCCACGGGAATGACTACCATGCTCGACAATTTGACGATCAACAAAGCAAGTGATTGCGAGGGCTGTTCGGTTATCGATGTTTTAAGCAAGGTAAACCCGTAACCGAGTACGCCGACCGCGAACAGCAGTTGATAGACCAGCACCGCGCCCAGCTGCTGCTTCGGCTTGCTGATCGATGGCTCGGGCATCCTTGCATTCCTGGTCAGGAAAAATGCCAGCAAGGGGAATATCACACCCAAAGTGGCGAACACGAACAAGGGTTCGACGATGGAGAAATCGGCTTGACCCGATAGCGTATACAAGGACCCCGCATACACTGCCGCATACAGCAGCATCGCCGCGGAACCCGTCCAGTTTAATCGTGAGCCGCCAGTGTCGGACATACGCATCGAGCCGGTTGAAGTGGCGATATTCTAGTCAACGCAGCACAGCTTGAGATGTGCTGTTAGCGACCGTGACTTCTGTCATGCGCCATGAAAAAAGTGTAATTTGTCAGCATGACATTACCAGAAGAACCAAGGCTACCCGATTGGCGACCCGATATTCTGCCGGGCTTTGAACAGGCAATATTATCCGGCGCCGCTGATGCAAGCGGGCCGATCGATATCGTGCTGGTCCGTCGCCGTTGCAATGCAACCGCCAATGCCGGCGTGCTTTATGTCCACGGTTTTATCGATTATTTTTTCCAGACGCATCTGGCAGATTTCTACAATGCGCAAGGCCTGCATTTTTACGCACTGGATTTACGCCGGCATGGCCGTTCATTGCGCGCCGGACAGCTTCCGAATTTCACTGCCGATGTCGATGAATACCTGCAAGATCTGGATTCTGCGATGGCAGTCCTGAAAACATGTGAGCAAATTGACTGGCTCATGCTGAATGGCCATTCGACCGGCGGCTTGGTCGTCGCTCTTTACGGGCATCGCGGCACACATCGCAAACTGGCTGATGCCATTTTCCTGAACAGTCCTTTTCTGGACATGAACATACCGGCCTGGCAAGCACGCATGATCGAACCTTTCCTGGCTTGGCTTGGTGGCGTATTTCCAAATTTGCACTACCCGGGAATCACGCCCGCCTACGCGCAGAGCATTCATGCCGACCATCATGGGCAATGGCAATTCAGAACCGACTGGAAACCGATTGCAGGCTTCCCGGTTTATGCCGGCTGGTTCCGGGCTATTCATCATGCCCAGAATGAAATCGCCACCGGCCTGAACATTGAATGCCCCTGCCTGGTGCTTCATTCGGATCACAGCCTTCGCATCGACAAATGGACTGAACAGGCTTCATCCGCCGATATCGTTTTGAATGTCGACGACATTCAAAGGCTTTCGCCCGGCCTGGGTAAACAGCTGGAAATACATGCCATTACGAACGGCGTGCACGACCTTGTGTTATCAGGCGAAACCGTGCGCATGGAAGTATGGCGGGTACTTTCGGATTGGCTTATGCGAATTGACTGTCCGATAATGACCGTAAAGAAACCGGACAACCCACAATGAGCGCACCGTTCATTTTTATCGGGTATCTCGATAGCTTCGTCTTTGCAGGGAAAATTTGATCAACACCATGACCTCGCCGTTCAGCAAATATTTCTTTACTTCCACAAAGACGCTTCGTGCAAAGAAGCAGGAGTTGGAAGCACTCAAATCCAGACTTACGGATGCGAATGCCGATATCTTTGTGCAGGAACTGGTTTCCAGGCAATCAACTACCGGCAACTCACGGGCCGCCGCAATTGCCGAAATCAATATCCGCGCCGATGAATTGATTGGAACGGTCATGCCTACGACGAATTTGATCGCGGAGTTGGAACGGGAAATCTGGAGTCGCAGCTCGATGAAAAAGTTGAAGCTTCGCCGAAAGGAGCTGGTTGAAATGCTCGACCTCGCGGCCAAACCTGAAAAAATGGATGCGCTCGATCCGGAAGGCGCGATAGTTCGCACAATTCCGATCCAATCGGAATTATCCAGGATAGACCGGGAAATTGCGCTTGGGTTTGGCAGAAACCCGAACAGGCGATTGTGGACGGCGCTCTTTGCCGGCTCTGTTTTCATACTGCTGGTTTACGGCGGCATCAAGGCGATCATGTAATTCCGGATATTGATCCAGTCAAGAAAAATGCCCGGCCATCACGCTAAGAAAAGTAAATAAAACCTTCATGAATCTCGCGCTATTCGACTTCGACGGAACCATCACGACACGGGAAATGTTTCCCGACTTTATGCATTGCGCCATTTCACCTCGCAGACTGGCAATTGGCAAAGTCATCCTCTTCCCTCTTATTATTGGTTACAAATTAGGTATCGTCCCGGGCACTTTGGTGCGTGCGAGTATCGTGCGATTTGGCTTTACC
>Ga0066409_1000192_pt1 | contig 8326 bp, 5 predicted proteins | sample LakWasMet13_LOW5_2_FD_59496 | JGI IMG/M metagenome (GOLD analysis project Ga0066409, IMG submission 59496) | Freshwater sediment methanotrophic microbial communities from Lake Washington under simulated oxygen tension - Sediment Metagenome 13_LOW5 | ecosystem: Environmental > Aquatic > Freshwater... | reverse complement strand
ATAATTGGCAACTGCATTCGCAATCCGCTTATCAGACGCTGTCGCAAGAACCAACGTTGCCCCGGTACCTTTCCGCTGTTCCAGCCAGGTCAGCAACTTCTTGTTATAAGGAAGGTCGCCTACGTAAGGCAGCACCGCATCGGCTAATCGACATTTGAAGTGGGCTTTGCCACCTATCAGCCAAACAAATAATTTAAAAAAATATAACGGGTGTAGGCGAAGAAAAAGAAATAGATTCTCAACTAACATATCCGAATTGACGAGAGTGCCATCGAGGTCGACGACAATGATGTGGGTGTGCGTCAAACTAGCATCTTCCATTATTGAGTAACCATGGCGTTTGGTGATAGCAACAATTCACACCCGTGAACAGTCTCATGTACCCAGATAGGCTCCCTAACCAAGCGTTCCTGCAAATCAGTAATGTTTGGGAACTGATTGGTAGGTGGGCAAATCACGATTGCACCCAATTCTAACTTACCTAAATATTTTTGTGGTTGCTCCCAAAGTTGGCGATATTCCTTAAACCAAGGAGGAGTCGTGATCGATTTTCTTTGCGCTTGGAAACCGATTTCACTACTGTAGTCCTGGTTAAAAATAACTAGTCCCGTACCGGGCAGTGTGTGTTCGCGCAAATAGCGCCCTACCTTATATGCCTGAACAGATAGAGGAGCCGACTCATCTAGTTTAAGCTCCGCCACGATACCGTATGTCGAGTTAAAAAAGGTAATGTTCGAGAGAATAATGACTAATGTAACAATAGGCACAATTGCCATAGTGCCGGTAACTTCCTTTAAATATCCACCAATCACAATTGCCAGTGCCGCAAGTAAAAATGCCACGCAAGCTACCTGATAATACTCATGTACAATATGCAGATTGGTAAATATCAATATTGGGAGCAAGAACAATACGAGTGAGGCGAGGGACAGCCATGCAAATCGACGATGATTGCGCCCACCAAACCAGGGCGACAGCAGCAGTAAAGCACCGATAAAACCGCTCCCATTCCATCCCAGGGATCTTTCCCACACCACCAATCGCCAGGTCTCAAAATCCAGCCGCTGTTTCATGGTCCCAAAATTCCAAGTGGTAAGCACCCTAGAAGTCAATTGTGAGCCAAACGGATTGGCGGTTTTTACAACATCTGTGTAATACGCCCATACAAGCCCGATTGCAAGAGGTATGCAAATGATTACCACTGGATAAAGCAGTTGCTGCAATGCATTAACCCCCAACCCATATTGTCGGATAGATACAAACACGGCTGCTAACAACAAGAAAAGCAGAACGGGACCACCTGTAGTCGCCTTTTGAAGAACAGCCGCTGTTGCAAAAGCAATAAACAGAAGTATACTGCGCCACCCTCCAACACGTCGAATCAAATCAATCGCATAAGGCATGCAGGCCAATGAGAAAAACAGAGCAGCTGTCTCAATCATAAACGTGCGCCCCCAATATACATTCATTGGTGAGGTCCATAATAATGCACAAAAAACCCAAGACACAGTCTTGGGCAAATTCAGTCTTTGGCTAAGAGTAAAAGTCGGCCAGGCGCAAGCCACAATAAACATATAACTGACAAAGCGACCTACTGCACTCAAGTCTAAACCTGACAAAGCAACGATTGCCGCAACGATAGCCTGGTAAATCGGAAACTCAAATGGAACTGACCAGGGAAAACCAGCTACAGGAGTTTGATAAGCCAGTGCCCAGCCATCTTTCAACATCCAGTAAGCCGTCAACGCCGTTTGGGCTTGTCGAAACGCATGGACATCCACCAATGGTTGATCGATATAGCGTAATGTAATGTAACTTACAAAAAAGAGTGCCCCGACCATGATCAAACGCAATGCATACGTCCAACAGTATGCATTTCCAATCCACTGTACAGTATTGTTCTCTTTCAGTTCTGACATATATTGCATGATCTTACGCATTTTCAAAAGTATACGGTTCTGACTCAGATGGGAGTAAAAGGAAGGATGCCAATAAGTTTTTAGTAGAAAATTAGCATGTAATATTTGTCTGAACTCTTACCTACGAAAAAAATATAGTGCCAAGAATTCATTCCATATTATTGCAGGTGGCTAGGCGCTTGTAACTTATCTGATACAAATTATAAACAGGATTACACATTTCTAATTATAAAATTCTTGCCATAAACTATACCTCGCATTTCTATGATGCGATAAGTCAGCTCTGACACTAACAGCGTTGGAATTAAAACCGCCAAAGCACACACTGCAAAACCATACCCGCCCAACATTGGGTAACATATCTCATACAAACGCCGAACTAACGGTCCAGTTAGTGAAATGATCACTGCGTGCGTCAAGTAGATACTGTAGCTACGCTCACCAAAATGCTGCAAGACCGGATGTGCCATCCATTGTTTGGCGCTCACGGCAGTCAAGACAGCAATAAATCCAAACGATAGCCCCCAAAGTTGGGTGTCAGGTCGACCTGGTGCAACTAAAAATCTTGTCGCATCAGATAGTAACAAAATGGCCATCACCGGCCCCAGCATAACTGTCAGCCACCAAAGCTTCCGACGTATCACCTCGTTTGACGACTTTATTTTGTCAAATGTCCAGTACCCCAATATACCTCCACAGAACACCCCCAGCTGAGACATGAAAGCATAGTGTGCATATCCGGGTGGAATTGCTGGGTCGGCTTCCAAAATACGCCTATAAACATAACTGGCCAATACTGCCACAAACCACAATATCATTGCTGATCGCAATGAACGTACTGATATCATGATAAGAGGGAGTAAGACATAAAACACCATTTCCACCCCAATGCTCCAGCTGGCCCAAACGATACCCTCTGCCTCCTTGGGGGCGAAGTTGAAGATAAATAATGAGTTAATGATGATGCGTTGGGGGTCGAGCTTGCCATTAAATACGTATAGGATCAGCAAACAATGCACTATCAACATGACGTAAAAAAGCGGCGCAATGCGAAAGAACCGCTTGGTCAAATAACCCAATATCCACTGTGAATCGCCCATCCGCAGATGTTTTTGGTTCGAATAAAGCAACGAAAAGGCACTTAGAACATAAAAAAGCTCTACCCCGGTTCCACCATGTGACGCAATTAGCCCCCAAGACTTTGGGAGAGGGATCTGACCGACATAATGAAGATGAAAAAAGAACACCATCATCGCAGCGATTCCTCGTAGCGCATGGATACCTGCGAGATGGCCGAGGCCACCTGCCAAAGAAGTTGCGAGAGGATTCATTTAAACTCCACCACGCCAAACATCAGCCAGTCGAACCAAGGCTTGCCATTCTCGTTATCTACAACCACATTAAGCATGTCTACATTGGAGAGATCAAGCTCCTTGATTAGCACCGAATCACGATTAATGACCAGTCGCCCATCCGATTTTCCATCTAGAAAAAATTCCACACCTACAGTCCCGGCCTCTTTAACCGCTGTTGCATCAGCTGGTAGGGCAGCAATAAATGGGCTAATTGAAAGTTTTTGATAGCTGCGAGATAGTTTGAATGAAACTTTAGTAGGCTGAGTCTCTCCAGGGTGTATAAGAATACCCTCGCTACGCATTTCAATAAGCCCAACTTTGTCTCCTAATTCTTTCTTTGTTACAAGCTTGAACAATGCTTTTGTCTTGTCGACTTTGATAGCAGGTGTTTTAGATTCAGCCACGGCTAACTTTGAAACTGGGGCACCCGGTGGTTGAATAGTCTCATACCTATCATCACATCCAGAGAGTAACGCAATAGATGTTATTCCGTACAATATGACTTTTAATCTACTCCATTCCATTTCCGAAGTTTTGTTACTCATTTCGTTATCCAACTTTTCATTTTAACAATCAATCATTAAGACTAGCCTTGGGAGTCCGTCCTGACCATATTTTGCGCGATTTATATCCAACGCACTTATTCGATCTTGCAAACTTTATCTCACAGAAACCATCACTTCTTGCGAAAAAACATAATCGGATGGGATTGATAGCTCGGCACATACATAAACTTCTCCAATTCCAATAATGGAGCGTAAGCACGACGAGCATATGCTTCAGGAATAAAAGTTTCGCCATAAAACGTTGTATTCAGAGCACCGCCACCACCTACCCCCTGTACGTTTGAGTGAACAAATTCACCGCGATCATACTGGACGCGTGCCACATCAAAATCTTTAAAGAGTCTACCCAACGCTCCTAGATACCCTGATGATTCCTTTTGGCTTTCACAGAAATCGAAAAATGGTCTTCCGCGTGTAGTTAGAGCAACAATACCGCCGGGCACCAATATCCGATTAAACTCCTTCATCCATGCCATACAAGCATCTTCTGACAAATGTGAAAATACGCTGTAGCCAACTATAAAATCATAATGATTGTTTAGCAGGTTGGTGGGAGGGTGTGGCTGGCAAGTGAAAAAATTTCCGCTTGAAAATGTTTCTCTGCAAATCGCCGTGAACTCTGGCGTGACATCAACACCATGGATATTTTCCAACGGCATCTCCCGTAAAAAAAAGCGTGCTATCCTGCCCCAACCAACACCAAAATCTAGAATTCGGGTACTCTCTGTAACCGGTTTACCGAACTCCTCAAACGTGTTGATGCAATCCTTGTAAAATAGAAACGCTTCTCGAAGAGTAGCCACGCCGCTTTGCCCTGTGGTATTAGCTTGAATAATATCAGAGGGAAATGCAGGAAGCGTTTTCTCATTATAAGTCACAGGTGGTTTCAGATAACTTTGACTAACTAACTCGAACCACTCATCTAGCCCAATTTTTTCTTCATGCATTTTTTACTTCCTTTGTGAATTTCAATTAAATTAACCACGCCCCAACTGCTGCGACAATATCAGTCGATATGCCTGTACTTTCTGTTGAACATCATCGCTTAGCCTATACATGGTAGCAACGGTTTCTTGAACAGCAATAATTTCTTGTAAAAGAGATTGTTGAGAGCTTTCACCAATAACACTCTGCTCATGTCGCCGATGCCGATTTGCAGCGCGCGGCGAAAATGCAATATTTCCATGCGCAAGAATCTTAAGATACACAACCCAATCACCTGCTTTCTTGAAGCATGCAATCTCGTCAAAGTGCTGACTGAAAACTTCATTGATTATGTCGCGTTTAAATACCACAGCACTAACGTTGGGTATTGTGTTCATTATCGCTAACGATGATTTGCATTCTTCAACACCGCTCGCGATGTAAGCACTCTTCCACTTATCCTGACAAACAGCCGTTAAGTATTCATGATAATTTTTGGTTTGAACTATCCCGTAAGAATTCATTTGCTTGGATTCGCAATAACTTAGCATCACATTAGCTGTAACTAATGGCGGCAGGACAACTTCCAGAAAGTCTGGGTCACTTAAATCATCTGCCTCAGCAATCCATACATAGTCACCCGTTGCTAGTGAAATACCTTTCTGCCACTGAGCAAATACGCTACCTGAGTTTGTCTGATTAATAACTACTCTGGCGTAAGTGTGGGCTGCAGTCAGCCAGTCTGAAATTTTGCGTACGCTTGAATCTGTTGACGCATCATCTAATATGATTAGCTCGTAGACAGGAATAGACTGCTGTTGGATACTGGTAAGTCGTTCTTCAATGTGCCGCGCGTAATTATAGTTAGGTACAATAACGGATATTTTAGGCAAATCGATGCCCAACATTGCACACAAATCAAATAAATAAGGGCGAAAAGAAAAATGCTCATCCACATGATTTTGCGCAGTTTCTCCCAAGCTCGCAGACAACTCTGCGCTATCGAGTAACTGGCAAATTGCATCAGAGAATTTTGCCACATCTTGAGATGGCACAACGAGTCCACCTACATTTTCCACAAGATTAGCCGCACCGCCAGTGCCCGCAAACGCCACAACCGGAACGCCTGCATCAAAGGATTCTAATACTACACTGGGGAATGGATCCTCCCGCGAAGTCAAGGCATACACATCTGAAGCCGCATAAAACAATGCGGTTTCAGGATGGTATCCAATGAAGTGGATGCGATTTTTATATGGATTTTTCAGCAACTTGGTTTCGATCTCTTGTTGCATCGTCTGTTCCCAATGCCCTACCCATACGAAATCAACATCTGCTCGATTTGCCAAAATATTCAAAGCGCACTCAACAAACAAATCCGCTCCTTTTCTGTGGTCGACATAACCAACAGATAGCACAATCTTGGTGTCTGCATTTAAGCCTAGTTGCTCACGCAACTTAACTCTTGCAACCTGCTTCTCAAGTCGCCATTTATTTCTTCGGTATAATCCCTGAGGGCGAATGACCTGCTTGTCTTGCTCTACACTGGCAAACTGGGAAAAGCCATCAGCGACTATTTGCGCAGGAAACACCACCACCTTGGCGTAGCTGGCAATTTGTTTGGCTTGGCTCTCAAGGTGATGGCTTTGAATCACCCCGGGCAACTCATGTACTAAACACACGCTTTCGATACCCGCTTTGTGGAACGCAGGGATCGCACTACCTGAAACCGTTGTGTTGACTATGGCACAGGTAAAACCACGCTGAGCCAGCGAGTTAGCTAGATGCTTTATTGCCACATTTTCTGAATCAGCATCACTTAAATCGTGAACAGGAGCTATTGCAGCAAAGTCACTTGTCAGCCGCCCCTTACCAAGGAGGACCACTTCAACTTCCAAGTGCAGATCGTTCTTAAGAGATCGAACCATGCCTAAGGCCAGAAATTGTGCGCCATGAGGGTGTGCATCGTGCGAAACTACAATAATTTTTTCGGTTTTTTTTACACCAGTCTCGCCCGTCAACGCCCGACGTGTTGCCTCTAAATACGCGTAACCGTAGTGCTGATCCGGCTCCAAATGTGCGCCCTCGGCCCATTCATTCCAGGCATTAACGAAGACCAACCGTTCGTTTGGTTTTGTAATCCTGGCGCAAGTTTCGGTAACCGCGTTTTGCAACCACTCTTGATAGTCTTGCGGTGTGCTATTTAAAAATATAGTCCCTTTGTTTTTTCTCCTTGCCGTGTTATCCCAAGAAGGACAAACGCTCCTGAATAACTTATAACTTGGCTTTTGGTAATTTCGTGACCGCTCAACAAAAACCCGCCAGTCATAAACCGTACAAGCAAAACGATCAGTAAATGGCTTAACTTCTTCTGTGATGTTAGGTGGTGAAGAATTATTCGGTGGGAACTCGATGGCGGCATCAAAACCATATTTACTTGGGTCAACCATTTCAAAAGACTGTGTGTACGCCAGGTAAATCTCGCCAATACCATTTTGCAAACACCACTCCCTCCACCGCTTGGCTGTTTCTTTAGCAGATGGAAGTAAGCTGGGTCTGTACACCAGTAATAATGGTTTGCCATCAATACGGATATAGCGCTCATCCTTCATATAAGAAGAAACATATTCGATGAACGCAAGATCATCTTCCGGTGAATGTTTCTGGGCAATGAGAATTTCACTATCTAAACCATCCCAGCGCCGACTCCAATTTTCGTTGGCCCAACAGAGGCAGAACGGCAAATCCAGACTGTGATCATTTAGGTAATTTTCAATCGGCTTTTCAAGCAACAGTTTTCCGCCAAACCAATAAGTATAGAAGCAGAAACCTTCAACACCATAAAGTTTCGCTAGCTCAACCTGTCGATGTTGTATTGTGGAATCGAGCAAATTGTAATAACCCAATTCTCCAGGCATATGCGGTTGATAGTGCCCATCAAACTGAGGTTGCGCTGGTTTAACATTAGTCCACTCAGTAAACCCTTCCCCCCACCATGCATTATTTTCAGCAATCGTATGAAATTGAGGTAGGTAAAACGCAATCAACCTAACAGGAACATCTTTAGGGGGGAGCACTTGAAGTAAGGGCACATATGGATCAGATATTATTTCTGACGCATGCGAAACTTCCTGATGAGCAATTAAATCAAGTGCTATATCGCTTGGTGCATTCATGGCAGCCCAACTGCGATAAGCCAGACTCCAACGAAATAGGTAAGGCAAATTGTTGAATAGCCGATGCTTTAGCAACAGCTTATGTTGAGTTGAAAGTGGCAACTTTCGCCAAACCTGTCGAGCACCATCTGAAAGGGCTTTACGCATAAGACCATGTTGTTTATTCACTACACTACGCCGAATAAACCGCAACGGCTTTGTAATTTTCCAGCTCGTTGAATCCAAAATATGCTTTCGTTCCGCAACAAGGCTAACAATCTGCCTATCACGTTCAGTCAAAGCTTGATTGAGGTTATCGATCTGCTCGATCTGCTCGATCTGCTCGATCTGCTCGTTCTGCTCGTTCTGCTCGTTCTGCTCGTTCTGCTCGTTCTGCTCGTTCTGCT
>Ga0066409_1000183_pt1 | contig 8561 bp, 6 predicted proteins | sample LakWasMet13_LOW5_2_FD_59496 | JGI IMG/M metagenome (GOLD analysis project Ga0066409, IMG submission 59496) | Freshwater sediment methanotrophic microbial communities from Lake Washington under simulated oxygen tension - Sediment Metagenome 13_LOW5 | ecosystem: Environmental > Aquatic > Freshwater... | reverse complement strand
CATGTTTTCGTTCACCGATCCCACCAAGACGACGATGCCCTCTCCCTCCGAGGCGCTGCCCGGGCGCAGCGAGCGGATGCCTGTCCCGGCGCGCCACGCGGTGCTCGGGACGCCGCTCGAAGGGGACTTCCCCGGGATGGCGATGGCGATGTTCGGCATGGGCTGCTTCTGGGGCGTCGAGCGGAAGTTCTGGAGGCTCCCCGGGGTGGTCTCCACGGCGGCGGGCTACGCCGCGGGCTACACGCCCAACCCCACGTACAAGGAAGTGTGCAGCGGTCGCACCGGCCACAACGAGGTGGTGCGCGTGGTGTACGACCCGGCGAAGGTCTCCTACGAGGCGCTGCTCAAGGCCTTCTGGGAGAACCACGACCCGACCCAGGGGATGCGCCAGGGCAACGACGTAGGGACGCAGTACCGCTCCGGGATCTATTGCTACGACGAAGCGCAGCGCGCGGCCGCGGAGAGCTCGCGGGTGGCCTACGAGCAGGCGCTCCGCAAGGCGGGGCGCAACGCCATCACCACGGAGGTGCGGGAGGCGCCGGAGTTCTACTTCGCGGAGGACTATCACCAGCAGTACCTGGAGAAGAACCCGGACGGCTACTGCGGCCTCGGGGGCACCGGCGTGACCTGCCCCATCGGGACGGGCGTGACGGCGTAGGCTCAGCCCCCCGGTCGTCGAGCGCCGCCAGCGCCTCCGGAGAGGCCCCGCGCAGGGGCTTGTGCAGCCCGCGGCTGGCCGCCTCCACGAAGGCCGCGACCAGCAGGGACACGTCGCCCGGGCGCTCCCTCAGCGGCGGCGCCTCGTTGGGAAACAACGACCCGACGATGAGCGAAACAGACGCCAGGCGGCGGGAACCCGCGACGTCCTCAATCCTCGTCTTGCCGACGTTGGGTCGACCCAACGTCGCGCATCCATCAGCCCCGCGTCGCTCCGCGTCGGAGCGGCGGCGACCGGAGACGTCGCGGGTGCCCCGCCGCCTGGCGTCTGTTTCGCTCATCGTCGGATCGCTGTTGTATCCCCCTCCAGGAGCTCCTGCGCCTACAACCCCCTCGTGGCCGGGTATATGACCAAGCCCTTCGAGGAGGTTGGCGAACTGTGCGCGGCGGCTTTGAACCTCCTACGCCGTTCAAATCCTGCCACTCGACCTCGCTACAGGGTGTTGAGAAACGCAACGAGATCATTGATCTGCGCCAGCGTGAGCCCGACCACCTCTCGACCCTCGATGGGAGGGAACTGACGACCTTCAAACAGTGCGCGATGCCCCGTCCCGCCACACTCCGGCGACGTGAAGCGCTCGCGGAGCGTGCGGGCACAGCCGTTGTGCATGTAGGGGGCTCTGGTGCGAAGACCCTCAAGACGCGGAGCGACAAATGTGCCGCCCGTGCCGATGTTGAAGAAGCCCTTCTCACCCTCGCGATCGTGGCAGGTCGCGCAGCTGAGGTCGACGTAGAGCGTGTGTCCGCGCGCCACCGCGGACACGTCCGCGGCCGAGGTTGGCGTGGTCGGACAAGGCGGGCGCAGACTCTGGAGCCACGCGTCGAGCCCGGCGGCCTCCGCGTCAGACACCTCCGACGGTCGCGACATGCGCTCGTGCATCCCCTCGTTCATCAGGTCGCGGAGGGTCGGAACGTTGCGACGCCAGTGAAAGGGTGCCTGATGGGCGAGCGCCTGCCGAAGGTTCTGAGTGCGCCGCGTGCCGATGTTGTCCGCCGTCCACGAGGGCCCGCTGCTGACGGTTCCGAAGGACCACGACCGCCCATCGTCGCCGCCTTCGAGGTGACACGAGGCGCAGGCCATGGGCACCGCACCCCGGGAGTGAAAGGGCTCTCTTATCACTTTAGTGGAAGCACGGCGTGCAGTTGAGCCAGGTCGATCAACGGGTCGCCACACGTGAGCAGGATCATCGCGCTGAGTGTCTGGGCGGTCGGGACCCCGAAGCTTCGGTGGGTGATCGCGCGGATCTTGAGGTTGATGCCCTCGGAGAGCGCGTTGGTGAGGTGCGAGGCGACGTAGGCGAAGAGTCCTTCGCGGAGGGGGTCGAGGGTGTGCGCGACGCGGCGGAATGGCGCGAGGCGGCTCCGCAGGGCGCGTCGGTGCCACTGAGCGAACCGTTGACGAGCGGTCGTGACGTCGGCGCTGTCGAGCATGTCGGCGAGTTCCTCCTTGAGGAGGTAGGCGCGGTAGAGGACGGGATGATGGCGTTCGACCTCGACGAGCTTCGCGATCTCCTCCGCGAGGAGGTTCCGGGGGCGCTTGTGAAGGATCCAACGGGTGCCCTTGATCCAGCGGGCGCCGGGCTCGCGGGCGAGCGCTCGCATCTGCGCGCGGCGAACCTCGTCGAGCGCCAGGTGCGCGAGGCGCTGCACGTGGAACCGATCGAAGATCAGGCGAACGAGCGGCGCGGCCTGCTCAACCGCGATGCGATAGGCGGCGGAGAGATCGAGCGTGACCGTGCGAAGCGCAGAAATACGCTCGTTTCCAAGCCTTTCGAAGAAGGCCCGCAGCGTCTCGATCGCGTGCCCCTTCTCGACCCACACCACGCGACGCCGGTCGTGGTCCACGACGACCGTGAGGTAGTGCTGCCCGCGACGATACGAGACCTCGTCGACGCCGATGTTGACGAGCCCGTCCAGACGATCGTCCCAGGACTCACGCGCCAGGACGCGGCCGGTGATCATGGCGACGCTGGGCCATGTCGTCCGCGCGATCGCTGCGACGGCCGCGCGGTCGGCACGCTGCGCGAGGTACGCCACCGTCTCCTCGAACGCGTGCGTGAATCCCACGTCGTACGTCGCCCACGGGACCAGCTCCGTCCGCACGCCACAACGCGCGCAGTCCAGGCGCCGGATCGCGTACCGAAGCCACGCGCGCGCCCCTCCGAGATCGAGGTGCCGCCAGAGGCGCACGCGTCGGTCGTGGACCTTGCGAACGCGGCGCCCGCACCCCCAGCATCGACCCCACCGCGCCGTGGGCGCGACGTCGAGGACGATGCCCTCGGTCGTGAATGCGACCTCTCGCACCCGCATCGCCTGCACACCGAGCAGGTGCGTCAACAGCGTCGTCGCGCGCATGGAATCGGGCCTCCTGTCTCAGAGAGCGCAGGATCCCCCCCCGGTTACCTGTACCATCCTGGAGGGGGGTGGGCCGGACCCAGTGTCGTGCCGATCGCCTATGATTTCAGATGTTTTCGCGCGGCACCCTCACGCCGTGCTTCCACTAAAGTGATAAGAGAGCCAGTGAAAGAAGGCGTGGCCAGGATGGTCGACATTGACGCCGCCAAGCTCCACCGCGTTGACCGATATTCCCGCGCCGGTCTCGGTGACGTAGACCAATCGACTCGGCTGCCGCGTCTGAAACACGTAATTCTCGATACCGGTGCCGAGGAAGCTCACGGCCACGACGTGGCCCGACGCCTGGACAGGTATCGCGGGTGCGAACGCACCGCCCGTGGTCGCGGCGTAGGCCGCGAGGTCGATCGAGATCAGTTGTTCCTTCGTATGGTTTCCCGGCACCGCGAGCAGGGCGCGAGTGCCCGTCGACGCCACGGCCACATCGACGGGCAACACCGCCGGCGCGATGGGCGCCGACCCCACCGGCACCAGTTGAACGCCAGTACCGCTCGCACTCGCGATCACGTCAAACCTGGACAGCGCGGCATGCACGACACTCGACCCGCAGTGGTCGCAAGAGAAACCGCGATGACGATTGCCCACTGGCGCCACCAGGGCGCGCTGGTGTGCCATATAGAAGCGGTCGGTGCCAAATGGCACGACCCGCCAACTCGCCTCGGGCTCGAACAGGTATGCGCGATCCTCTCCGAAGGTCGGAGGCGCGAGCCAGCGTTGGGCGCGCACCCCGGGCGCTCCCCAATACAACTTCGTGCGATTGAGTTCCCACACGCGGGCGCCGCGAAACGTAGTCACCAGAAGACGCGAACCAACCCTCACGATATCGCGAAGATCAGGCTGATTCATGCCGCTCGCCACGACCAGCGAGGCGTCGGCGTTGAGAACCACGATCTCACCGCCCGCGCAGACGACGTAGAGCAGATCATCAACATCCCGAGCGATCCCACGCGGCGCAGGACACACCGCAACGGTCCGAGTCGTGCCGATCGCATCGATCGTCATCACGGTACCGGCGCTGCGAAGGACAACGTGCACCGTCTGCGCGGCGATGCCCTCGACTGCGCGTCCAGGCTCTGCGCCCACGCCGACACCCACGGTTCGAAGCACGGTCTGCGACCCGTTGTCGACCACCACCACGCGATCGCGGTCAGGGTCCGACACCCAGGTCGTGGCGCCCGCACTCGACACAAGGAGCGTCCCGCCAGAAATTGGCGGTGGCACTGTCGGATCACGCGCGCAACCCGAGAGAATCGGCTCCCCAAGGCCCACCCCCCCCGCCTGCACCGTCCGACCGAGAGACGACGGCTCGGCCCCGCACCCAAGCAACCACACAATACCCGTGAACAGAAACAGGTGTATGTTTCGCCTGGGACACGAGCGGTTCCATTCAACCTTCATGACGGACCTCCCTCGAAACAGCGGCAAAGGTCGAAAAAAATTGGTCGGCAGTGGTCGGAATCATGATCTCTTGAAAAGGCTCGAAGTACGGAAAGCCTCGACGACCTCGGTAGACTCTCACGCCGCGAAAGACCTGTTCATCGGCGCCCCGCCCGGGGACCTGCTCGGTGATGGCTGACACGAGATCGTCGATTCCGTCGCCGTTCACATCGGCGACGACCTGAGCGCGAATACCAGCCGCGCGCTCCTCCCAACGGAACAACACCTCCGATGATACGATGCCCTGAGCACCGCCACGAAGGACGCCGAGACAATGTGGCCCAGGGGTCGTGACTCCTTCGGGGATGCAGTTCGCGATTGTGTCCTCGAAACCATCTCCATCGACGTCGGACGCACGCGGCGCGACCTCTCCCCATCTTGCGCGACCTTGCACCTCGCTCGACAGGGCGGAGGGCGACATCGTCGGGCTGTACGCGACGAGGGTTCTCTGACCAGCCTGCACGAGGACATCACTCCTGCCATCGCCGTTGTAGTCTGCGGAAAGGTGAAGGATGCCCCGATCCTCCTGAGGAAGACTCAGGGCACCGAGAACCTCGCTCGCAAAGCCCGATTCAATTCGAATCAGGGACGTCGACGCACCTGCACCGATGCTTGTGGCAAGCAGAATCGGGCGGCCCGTCCCACTCCAGTCTCCTACGGCCCAGGAAGAGATGTCAGGCAGATCCTCACCGGTGGTTCCAGCGACGGCGGTGGGACTCTCACCTCCCCGGTAGTAGAGAATACCCTTGGTAAGAGGAGTGATGGCCCCGTACACTCCAAAATCTCCGTACCCGTCGCGGTCGACGTCCCCAAGCCAGGACGCACTCCGCCCGAAACCATAGAGAACAGGAGGTGGACGCAGCTCCCACGGGGACGCTTGAACGCCGGATGAAGCGCCTAGGTAGAGAAACACCCGACCGGCAACGTTCTGGGGCGAGATCGAGTATTGATACCCTAAAAGTAGATCGCCGTACCCGTCGCCATTGACGTCTCCGACACCCACGGCGCTCGTCTGGAGGACGTACTCTGGCGATGGAGGCCGCAACTCCATCGGACTGGCGAGAAGGCCTCCTGTTGAGCCGAAGAATACATATGCCAGAGGAGAACTGGCAGTCGCTCGACGTGTTACGGCGAAGATTGCATCAGCGACCCCGTCCCCATTCACATCGAGTCTGGGTGCCCGCTCACCAGCCGTGTCGGCGGACCGACCGGGGACGAAGAACTCCCAGGTATTACTCGGCACCACCGAACGAGACGAGTCCCGCAGACTCCATGTTCGCCAGAAGTGGACGCCCGGCGTGAGCGGTGTGCTCAAGCGGACGCGCGCCTCACTGCTGCGACGGGAGTGCTCGATTCTGGAGCATGCGCGATCACGACATACCTCCAGAAGTGTTGCGTCTGAGTCCTCTGGCAACCGCCACTCGAACTCAGGGGTTTGTGTACGGAGCGATGACGTGGAGAGGGGCGCGATCAGCCGAGGCGGTCGACCGGAATGCGCATCGTCCCATTGCTCTGCGGCGTCAGACGTCACGGCGCCATCGACGGGTGAGGGGGGTCGCACAGTGGAAGCGCAACTCATGGGGGCAAGGCACGTCGGCACGGACAGCAACAGGTAGTGCAAAGTGCGACGGACGAACATGGGCAACCTTCCTTTCGCTACTGGGGGAACGATACGCCGTAGCGAATGCACCCGGGAGCGGGCAAGACTCGTCCCTGCTCGCCTTCCTGCTGGAACGGCACAACCCACCCGACGGTGTCGGTGTAACTCATCGAATACGGTGGAATGATTAGTTGTGACACGGTGGAGTCCCAGCGACTGAACGTATAGAGTGACGCACTCCACTCCTGCGACACAAGGACGGGGAGAGTCTCATGAGGGATACTGACTCGATCAGCACCGCTCCAGCCATCGCTGATGCTTGCATCCATCCCTACCGCAAAGCTCTCAGTGTCTGGGGACATGTCCAGGAACTGAATTCGATTCGGAGGCCCCGATGTGCCGCTGGCTCGATCCAGAAGGAACGTTAGTGTGTGAGGTACACGTTCGCTTTGTCCCACCTTGCAGACCGCATCGGCAAGGATGGCGCCAATCCACTGATTACCCAAGCGAGTGAGGACAGGGGCAGAAATGTTGCAATAGCTGAACGATAGACCGTTCGCTGTACCAGGCAAGGCGCTCCACGCAAATGAGAAGATCGGCCCGCGTGGGGAGCCAAGAAGCATCCCGTTGATTTGCTGCCAGGACAGGACGAACAGACTGACCTGTCGATCGTTGATGGTCGCGTTGGACACCAAGGTCACATACCCGGACGATGACGCAGCCGCGATACGTCCACTCACGTAGCCGACGCCGGCCATGTCGTATCCGTCGACCAATGGGAGCCAATCGGAGGTAACGCCGTAGGTACTCCCGTCATCGAGTAGAACCCGCATCCTCGTTGAACCCGGGTCGGATCCTCCAGTCATGAGGATCAAGGTGCCGTCGACACCCCCCAACGTGATCGGCACCGCGGTTGGAGCCGTGGATTGCTCGATCGAACTACCACCATAGGGATCGGTAGAATGGGGCACACCCAGGTCGACCCAATGATCGTCCCAGCCATTGCAAGAATCGGAATAGGGGTCGTGGTGCCGAGCATAGACCCTCCACTGTCCAACGGCATGGGCGTCTTCCGCCGTCGTACCGGCGGGATAGGTGCGAAACGCAACTACCAGCCAATTGCCCGAGAGCGCTGGCGCACTACTTTGCAACCCCGGCATGGGCCGTTGGTTGACTACACCGGGCCCCGCCCACGGGGGTACCGCCTCCGGCGGCACCCTCAGCGTTGCCCAAGCCTTTCCATCCGGCGCCGTGCAGTACGAGCGGCTTTCAGGATCACGCGGATCGACCTCCTGGATGTGCACCTCCCCGTCGCGCCAGATCGGGTTCACGATCGTAATCGACTGTCGCGGGTACACGCAACTCGTTGCCACAGCGCCCGCCCATGAGTTGAGACCGGTCCACTCCGTAGTGTAGTTCTGGGCCTCTGCCGGTTTCCCCCGTAGGAAGAGAAGCGCTATGAGTGTGTATGTGACCGAAAACTGAATGTATCGTCGCCCCCGACGACATCATGAGCACTTCGTGTCATGCCTCGCGGGATCGTGTCAAGGTCACTGGAGGAGGCGACACGATCTCCTTTACACGGGCCCCTGGTTTCAAGGCAACGACCCGACGATGAGCGAAACCGACGCCAGGCGGCGGGAACCCGCGACGTCCTCAATCCTTGTCTTGCCGACGTTGGGTCGACCCAACATCGCGCATCAACTCCGCGTCGGAGCGGCGGCGACCGGAAACATCGCGGGTGCCCCGCCACCTGGCGTCGGTTTCGTTCATCGTCGGGTCGTTGTTCTTGAGCGCCACCGCGGCCTGGTGGGCGAAGGCCCCGATGTGCGCGAACTCCGCGGCCCCGAGGGGGCGTCGCGTGAAGAGCGCGAGCACCCCGAGCAGCTCCGCCCGGAAGAGGAGAGGGTAGCCCGCGAAGGCGCGGAGCCCGTGGGCGCGCACCCACGCCGGGTCGGCGATGAGCGGGTCGCGCGCGATGTCGTCGAGGCACACGGGCTCGCGGCTCGCGCCGATGGCGCCGATCTTGAGCGCCCCGAGCGCCACCTCCCCGTAGCGCCCGTCGAGCCGGCGAGAGAGGCCGGAGCTCGCGCGCAGCCGCAGCCGATCGTCGGGCGGCTCCAGCAGCCAGATGCGGGCGAGCGACACGTCGAGCTCCGCCACGAGGCCGTCGGTGATCGCGCCGAGCAGCGCCCCGAGGTCGAGCACGCTCGTCATCTCCAGCGCGATGTGGGCGAGCGCGTCCCTCGGGGCTTTGGCGTCGGGCGCTGGGGGAGTGGGCTCGCTCATCGGGGCGGATCGGTCACGGGAGCCGCCGCGGGGTTTCGTGGGCGACCGCGACGGCCCTCGGCCGTGGCCACGATATACCGTGGGGTGTATCCGTGAGCCGCTGGAT
>Ga0066409_1000169_pt1 | contig 8803 bp, 6 predicted proteins | sample LakWasMet13_LOW5_2_FD_59496 | JGI IMG/M metagenome (GOLD analysis project Ga0066409, IMG submission 59496) | Freshwater sediment methanotrophic microbial communities from Lake Washington under simulated oxygen tension - Sediment Metagenome 13_LOW5 | ecosystem: Environmental > Aquatic > Freshwater... | reverse complement strand
CTTCCTGCTTATAAAAAGTAGGAATAGGTAGATCTACACTAGCATTAATTCCCTGATTACCCAAAGTAATTCGGCTCGAAATAGTAGGTAAAATAAATCTAGCTAAACTTAATCTGTAAGCCTCAGATTCTAACTGCAAAGCAAATGTATTAAGTTCAGGATGATTAGTTAAATAATTATTTATTTTCTTATCTATATTTATTGCTTTATAATTAGGTAGTTCAAAATGCTCAGAAGGAATAATATTTTTATTATTAGAGTTAATTAAAAAACTAATTTGATATTGTATAGTTTGGACTTCTTTTTTAGAAGTATTTAAAAATAATAACGCTTTATTTTTTTCTAACTCAGAGCGATAAACATCATATTTAGCAATATCTCCAGCTAGATATTGCTTATTAGTCGCCTCAAAAATGTCGTTAGAATGTTTAAGATAGATTTCTCTCAACTCAACTAATTTTGTTTTGTATAAAAGTTCATCATAACTTTGTTTTGCTGATAATACTTTTTCTCTGGTTTTATTATATATTTCAAGTTTTATCTGGTCGATTCCAGTTAATGCAATATTCTTTCTTAAAGCAATTTGGTTACCTATTAAGAAATCATAGGATACTCCCATATTAGCCTGAAAATTAGGATTATTAGTTAAATTGGTTAAATCAAGAGCTTGTACATCTTGTGTAAGATTAAGATTATTAACTTTACCAGCAATTATTAATTCCGAATTAGCAATATCTATTTGTTTATTTAGAGATTGAAGATCAACATTTTTTGCTATTACTTCTTTTACTAGTTCTTCCTCTGATAACTTCTTTATATTCTCTTCTCCTATAGCTGGGCAGCTTAGTAAGATAATTATTGATAAACACAATAACGCTGTTTTCTTCATTATTTTATATAATTACCAAAAGATTAAATGCTATATTGTAGCAACTAGAATATTGATCCTTATTTAAGGATAGGATATTTAATAACTACAAAGTATAGTTATACTAGAAATTATTTATAGTGTCAAATAAAAAAGGACTGTGCGAAACAGTCCTTAATGTTAATATCCAATTTAAAAAGATTTCTCTGTAAATTTAGCTACTTTATATACAAAAGCAGATTTTATTTCTTTGAATTTCCTACAGCCATTTCTACAGCTTTAAGAGTATTAATTCTACCAAAACCATAATAATTATCAAAACCTTTATCACCTAAATCATCAGATGTTTTCTCAATAATATCTTTCATTTGTTTACCAGTAAGAGAAGGATTAACACTTTTAAGTAAACCAGCTAACCCAGCAACACCTGGAGTTGACATTGATGTACCACTAATTTTTCCATAATTTGTTCCTGGCATTCCACTGGCATAAGTTGGAAATGTTGACATTATGTTAACACCTGGAGCTGAAACTGAGATATGTTTTCCATATTGTGAAAAATTTGCTATTTTATCTTTTGCATCAGTTGCCCCTACTGACATTACCCCTTTAATTGCCGCAGGATAACCTAGTGAAGCATCTCCATCATTTCCCATAGCTGCTATAACTATTTTATTATTTTGTATAGCTAAATTAATTGCATCTTCCATAGCTTGTGAACTTGAAGGACCACCTAAACTCATACTAAGAACATCAGCTTTACTTTTTGCAGCCCAAGCAATACCGTCAGCTACAGCCGCATAAGTACCACTTCCATCATTACCAAGAACTTTAACGCCAATAAGCTTTGAATCTGGCGAATAACCAATGACACCTACTCCATTATTTCCTATAGCAGCAGCAATACCTGCACAATGAGTACCATGTCCTTGTTGATCTTCATATTCTTCACCCTTACCATAAGCATCATAACCTGGAAGTAATTTGGCTTTAAGATCAGGATGTGTACCATCAATACCTGTATCTATTATTGCGATTGTTGAAGTACTTTTATTATTTTTTTTAGCAATTTCCCAACCCTTGATTGATTGTGAAACTTGGTGTGCATACTGTTGACCAAATAAAGGATCATTTGGAGCTCCTGCTTCAACTTCTTTAGGTAAATTTGAATTATCTGTAATAGTTTTAGGAAGCATAATTATTCTATTAGGTTCGATCCATTCAATGTTTGGATTGTTTGCTAATCCACTTGAAGAATTAGTAGTAGGCATTTTTATAAGTTGTGTATTTACAAGCTTAAGGTCTCTTATTTTTGTAGCGTTTACAGAACTAAGAATTGAAGGACCATTTTTAGCATTAGCTTTAAACTTTACTATAAATTCTCCAGGGATTATTGAACCATTTTTAGTACTTTTTGATGCACTTAAAGAGTTTACATCATTATTTTGAGTATTACTTAAATCAATATTTGATGTTGGTTGATTACAAGCAGATAAACTTACTGTTGATAGTGTAAGTAATGATAACGCTTTGATAAATTTCATTTATGCCTCCATAAAGCTATGATTAATAATCATTTAATTTTTGATTATGTTTTATCATAAATTATTTAACTAATTTTTTTTCAGATTGTTACATTTATTAATAACTTCTTTACAAATGTCAGTAACTAGTCTAGTTATGATTTTAACTATTAAGAAGTTATTTATAACTAATATTAATAGTTATTATTGATTTTAAAAATAGGAATGTTTTTTAATAATTAATCTATAATATTCTTATAATTTAGGAAGGATAGATTTATGACGAATATTGGATCAACAAATACAAATATAGTTGGTACAGCAAATACACTAGCAGAAGCACGAGCTTTGGCAAGAAACAATGCTGGTAATGAAATAATTAAAGAAAAAAAAGTTGGTATGTTTGATAAAGAATATACTGTTGAAAAAATAAATCCTTCAGACGTAAATACTTCTAACTTAAGACTTAATGGAGAATTCGACCCAAATATTGTTGAATTCTCTCAAGATCAGAATGGAAAAGAAATTTTCATTCCTAATACTAGTACAAATATGAGCAATGTAACAACAAATATCTATAACAGAGCAAGAAATGATGCCGAAAATTTTAAAGAAAAAACGATTAAAGTAATAGATTTTGTTGATACTCAAACTGATAAAGTTGTAGATTTTGTTGAACAAAAAGTGGATCAGGCGATTGATTCAGGCAAAAAAATGATCTTTGGCGAAACCACACCAAGACCTACAGATGGACCAGTAGTTAAAAATAATGTTGGTCCTGAGATAATCGATCAGATAAAAAGTGGTAAAGTGAAAATGCCTATTTATGTTGAAATAAAAAATAAAGAGTCAGGAAAGCTATCTTATTTTAAATTAGACCAAAAAGTAATTGATTCCCTAAAAGAAGTGGAATTTCCTAAAGATGCCCAAAGAAGATACGGCTTTACTGATGTTCAAGATACCAAAGATGGCACAATAACTAAAGGTTATGGTTCTACAGATACAAAATTACATAAATATTTAGTAGCAGGTAAAGATGCAAAAGCAGAAAAAGCAGCAGAAGCTGTATTAATTTATCAGGCGATTACACATACTGATAGATTTGAAGAAATGCCTAAAGCTTTCTTAGATCACATTGATGATAATCAAAAAGTAGGTTTTTTATCCGCAGGATTTAATATGTCAAAAGGTTTATTTGTCGGCGGTACAGCAAGAAATCCTAATGCAGATAACCCTAATGGTTTTGAACCTATAAAAATGATGAAGCAATATTGGCAGGAATTAACCCAAAATGATGGAGATTTAAGTCTTGATGATGTAAAAGATGCAATAACTAAATCTTTAGGTAGCTCTATCTCTGGTGGTGTTAGCTCAAAACAATCAGGTTTATATACAAGAAGGGCATTTGATTTTATTCTTTCTATGGGACATGAACCAAATGTTACAAGCCCTTATGGTCAACATAAAGTTCTTTCTGAAACATTATTAAATATGCTTAAAGTTGAAACAAATCAGGTTAGAAAAGACTCAATACAATCAGTTATTAATGATCTTAAAGAAATTCCTAAATGGAAAAATTACTTATAGATTTTAATAATTACTATAGGTAGTTATATTATACTTACAGTTTCATGGTATAAATATTTACAGGTTGTTTAGTAATATATAGGAAAGTTTTATAAATTAAATTCTATATATAAATTTAAAGCAAATTTTTTAGCTATATTTATGATAATTAAGGAAATTATGGAAAGAACATTTTTTAAAACAGTAGTATACAGTTTTTCATTAGCAATACTTATTACATCATGTAGCGTTGATTCTTTAAATCAGCCTATATCAACTAATGATAGCTCTGTTGATATATTTAAATCAGATAGTAATTTAAAACCTGCTATTATTAGTCAGGAAATTCAACAGCAAATAACCAGTAACTTAATTGAAGAAACTGAATGGGGAATGAATGTTAAAAATCTTCCTACGGTTAAACAAAAAGCAAAAGCAACTGTAATTTCTTATCTTGGCTTTGATAATGATAAAGGAGGATACAGAGATGAGTTAAGACAGCTACTTAATTTCCATGAGTTATCAGGATCATCAAATATAATGAATATGATTTTGCAAACTGATGGTGCTGACCAAAAAGATCTTAAAAGATATTTTGTGGTTGGCGATTCCGACTCTTCAAAAACAGTTTCACCATATACCAAGTTTAAATATGAACGTGATTCTGCTGATTACAGAGTATTACAGGCTTTTATAAAATGGAGTTATTCAACATATCCTTCCCAACTAAAATTACTTGATATTGATAGTCACGGTGGTTCTTTCTTTGGAATAACCAGAGATGATACAACTGGTAAAACCATATCATTACCTGATGTAACCAAAGCAATTAAATCATCAACTGGTAAGGTTGATCTTTTAACTTTTGATGCTTGTCTTATGGGATCTGCTGAAGTTCTTTATGAAATTAAAGATGTAGCTAATGTAATTGTTGGTTCGCAGGATTCAACACTTGGTACAGGACTTTTATATACAAAAGCATTACCTGGAATAATTTCCAGTTCTAAAAACATTGACGAAATAGGAAGAAATATTGTTTTAGCAAGTGATAGACAAGGAAAGGACTTTTTAAGAAGACCTAACAAAAAAGGTAACGTTCCTAATGTATTTACCCTTGCTGCTTATAAAGGTTCTTTGATTAAACCTTTTGTAAATGAACTAAATAGTTTATCAAAACTTCTAATATCTAAGATTCCAAGTCAGAAACAGGCAATAAAACAAGCAATTAATGGTTCTAGTCCGATGAATGTAGATGGTGATGATCTTGGCGGTCAAAGAGACATATATGAAATTTTAGGAAGATTAAATACTATTATCACTGATAGTCAAGTAAAAGATTCTATTACTAAAACCCGAAATAATCTTAATAAATCAATATTAATTTCCAGAACCCATAATTCAGAAAAAAACGCACAGGGAATGGCGATTAATATTTCTGCTTCCTCTGTTTCGAGTGATGATTATAAAAATACAGCTTTTGCCAAAGAAACATCTTGGGACGAATTAATATTAGCTATAAATAAGTAGGATTAAAATTATTTTTTTAGTATTTCTTATGTTTTATAAACAGGCATTTTTAAAAAGACTATTAACACATAAAAAATTAGTACATTTAGCTGTAATAAATATTTTAACAATGTCTGTAATTTTTAGCTGTTCAGCTCCCAAAGTTTCTAACTTCATGATAATACAAGATTATCATGAAAGCCCTGTACTCAAGATTTTAAAAGCTCAAGAAGAAGGTAAGGTTAATTATCATCAAAATGGAAGCATAGTTTTATCAAATGTACCATTTTTTCAGCAAGGTAATGATAATACCTGTGGTCAGGCGATTATGGCAATAATACTTAATTACTGGCGTATAAATTTACCATATCAGACAATTGTTAATCAAACTAATATGTCTAACATAGCTACTGATCTTGATAAGATAACTATTTATTTAAGAAAGTATGGACTGTATGCTCAAGATTATAGATTAGCAAGTCTTAATTTTGTAAAAAGCCTTATTCAGCAAGGTAGACCTGTAATTGTTCTTCTTGATTTTGGTAGTTTAGCTACAGAGCATTATGTAGTTGTTGTAGGTTATAACGATGAACAGAAACAAATGATTGTACATGATCCAGTAGATGGACCCAACATCAAAATACAATATGCAGATTTTGAAAGTAAATGGGAAAATCGTTCTATGAAAAAGTTAGGGATATTTGGAGACAAATATAACAGAATAGCTTTTGATGTAGATAATACTAATTAATCATATAATGGTTTACTTTCTTGATTTTTCTGATTTTATTAATAAATGTAGTAATATATAATAACTAAAAATAGGTTTTTGACATGAGCAAAATAATACTGAATATATTGATTGTATTATCTACTAATCTAATATTCTTATCAGCTATTGCTGAAAATAAGGTTAATTCTAATGATAAAGTAGCAGTAAAAAATTCTAAAGCCTTAGAATTTTTTAACATAGGAAAAAAACTTCATTTACAATTTACAATCAAAGATTATCAGGAAGCAATAAAAATGTATGATAAAGCTTTATCATTAGATAAGAAATTTGCTGAGGCATTAGCTGCAAAAGCTGAATCTCAGGCTTTACTTGCATTTGAATTTAAACATAGACAAAAAAACTATAAAAATTTATTATTACAGTCAGAATTATTATCAAAAGCTTATGAAAATGCTTTTATTGCCTCAGAGTTAAATCCTGAATTAAGTGAAGTGCATAAAGCGTTTAGTTTAATTTATAATCTACAGGATCAGGTTATTCGATCAAGAGAAGAAGCCCAAAAAGCTATTGAGTTAGATCCTAATGATCCTGAAGCTTTTTTTATGTTATGGATAAATAGTGGTATTTTTCCTGATGTACAAAATACTAGGAAAGACTTGGAGATTAATCCTGATGATTCAAATATTAAAAAGGCGTTAGAGCTTGATCCGTCTTTTGTAATAGCTCATATTATGCTTGGTCGAATATATATTTTCAGAGGTGATTATGATAAAGCAATTGAAAGTTTTAAAATAGTTTTAGAAAATAGCCCAAGTAATAGTGATGCTTTTAATGGTTTAGGTGTTATATATCAAAAACTGAATAAGTTAGATGATGCTATATTTAATTACGAGGAAGCTCTAAAAATTAATCCTGAAGATCCTGAAACTCATCATAATATTGGTGACGCTTATTTTAATAAATGGAATCTTGAAAAATCCTCAGAACATCATAAGCAAGGCTGTTCGTTAGGCAATATTGCTTCATGTAATTGGCTGGAAACTCATGGTTACTACGGTATTGCTAAACCAAATCAAAAACCTTTTCATTCAATACTTGAAAAAAGCTAAAATAATTATGCCAAGCAATATTCTATAATAGCCAAAAAACTTAAAACCATATTTTGTTAAAAAATCAATAAAAAACTTAATTGCTATTATAGCTACAATAAAAGCTATTACGTTGCCTATCAATAAAGTTGTTAGATTATCAAAATTTATTTCTTTATAATCTTTCAATAATTTATATGAGGAAGCTGCCAACATAGTAGGCACTGCTAGGAAAAATGAAAACTCGGCAGCTTCTTTACGACTCAAACCTTGAGTTTGTCCGCCAATAATTGTAGCCGCTGATCTGGAAACTCCTGGGATCATCGCTATACACTGAAATAGTCCTATATTTACTGCTGTTTTATAAGTAATTTCATTATTCTTTGTAGTATTTTTGAAAGCTTTATCAATAAATATTAACACTATTCCGCCAACTAACAATGATATACCTACAGTAAATATACTTCCTAACAATCTATCTATATATTTATTTAATGCAAAACCAATAATTGCAACAGGTAAAAAGGCAGTAAAAAGTTTAAAATAAAAGTCTTTTGAGGAAATAAAGTTTTTCCAATAAACTACTAAAACAGCTAAAATTGCTCCAAACTGTATATTTACTTCAAATACTTTTGTAAAAGAATCATTATTAATATTCATTATTGTTGAAGCAATAATTAAATGTCCTGTAGAGGAAATTGGTAAAAACTCAGTTAATCCTTCTATAATTGCTAAAACAATTGCCTGATAAGTATTCATTTTTCATTGCCTAAAATTTTAAAATATTTTTTAACTCATACCCAATATTAGAAAAAGTAAAAATCCAGAAAAAAAGCAACTTGTAGCAGTTAATGTTTCAGGTTCTTCATGTGCTTCAACTAATAATTCTTCAGTTACCAGAAATAATAAAGCGGCAAGTCCAAATGATAAAACTATTTCTAATGTATGTCCAGACAAGTTTTGCAAAAGTGTTGCTCCAAACAATGCTCCTAACATTATGGAACCAGATAAAAGAGATGTTATAACAATAATGTTTGCTCTTGATCTACCTGCTTTTACAAGACTGGTTGCTAAAGCCAATCCTAATGATAAAAGCTCAATTGTTAAAGCAAAAGTTAAAAGTTTACCTTCTTTTTCACCAGCAGCAAAGCCAATACCAATTAATAATCCATCAATCAATATATCTATCGCATAAACTGCAACTAAGCCCATTACTGATTTATTAGCTGCATTTTCTCCTACTTTCTCATACTTTTCAGCAAAATATCTTATACCAAGCATTAACATAACTCCACAGGCAAAACCTATAATCACTTGCAATGGAGCATGTTCACGAATAATATCAGGTAATAATTCAACTCCAACAACTGAAAAAACAACTCCTGCGGCAAAATGCTGTATATAACTTTTAACTTTTGCACTGGGGATTCTAAACGATGTATAAATTCCACTTATAACTATTGATAATGCTGGCAATAAAGTATAAAGCATTATTTTTAAAATTACATTATCCAAAATT
>Ga0066409_1000157_pt1 | contig 8921 bp, 7 predicted proteins | sample LakWasMet13_LOW5_2_FD_59496 | JGI IMG/M metagenome (GOLD analysis project Ga0066409, IMG submission 59496) | Freshwater sediment methanotrophic microbial communities from Lake Washington under simulated oxygen tension - Sediment Metagenome 13_LOW5 | ecosystem: Environmental > Aquatic > Freshwater... | reverse complement strand
GGTTCAAAGCTATTTGCTCGATTTACAAGATCGTATTTGTTCGGCGCTAGAAACCGCCGATGGCGGGCAACAGTTCGAGGAAGAGAGCTGGCAACGTGCAGAAGGTGGTGGCGGACGCTCACGGGTTTTGAAAGAAGGTGCCGTGTTCGAGCAAGCTGGCGTGGGCTTTTCAGATGTATCGGGAAACACCCTGCCGCCATCGGCAACAGCGCACCGGCCTGAGTTGGCTGGCGCGCCCTGGCGAGCGGTGGGTGTTTCGCTGGTGATTCACCCGCTTAACCCTTATCTGCCGACTGCACATGCGAATGTGCGTTATTTCGAGGCGCAGCCAAAAGATGCCGCACCGATCTGGTGGTTTGGTGGCGGCTTCGACCTCACACCGTTTTATCCCTTTGACGAGGATGTGCAACATTGGCATCAGGTGGCACATGATCTTTGCAAGCCGTTTGCCGAAGACCGTTATGCAAAACACAAGCAATGGTGCGATCAATATTTTTATCTAAAGCATCGGCAGGAAGCGCGAGGTGTTGGTGGTTTGTTTTTTGATGATCTGAATGCACCCGATTTCAAAACGTGCTTCGCCTATCAGCAAGCAGTTGGTAACGGTTTTCTTGATGCTTATTTGCCAATCGTTGAAAAAAGAAAGCTTACTTCCTATGGTGAACGCGAACGCGAATTTCAGTTATATCGTCGTGGGCGCTATGTTGAATTCAATCTCGTTTGGGATCGCGGTACTTTATTCGGTCTACAGAGTGGTGGCAGAACCGAGAGTATCCTGATGAGCTTGCCGCCGCGCGTGCGTTTTGAATATCAATACAAGCCGGAGCCGGGCAGTGAAGAAGCGCGTTTGCAGGATTATCTGAAACCACGTGATTGGTTGACGTAGGAGGCCGCTTGCGACCACCACGTATGGCGTGAGTGTCGGAAATGCAAGAGCATTTTTCGACTGGGTGACCTTATGGCTGACGAAGTCGGGCCAAGGGCCCTCCTACACGTAAAAAAAACCCCACATGCCAGGGGAAGCATGTGGGGCTAGGGTTGGAAGCCGAGTGGGGAAACCCGACTCCCAGGATCTACTCAGGGGAGGGAGTGATCCGCAACGAACATTGCGTCCGTTGCATACATAAGACACCCCTAGGCATGTAAAGTTCGTGAATAAATACATTAAAGTTTTGTAATGTTCAGCTATTATTCACGCCAAAAAAACTGTATTAAAATCAAATAGATAAAAGCTAAATTAGTGTTAGTTTTGTTTAATGCGCTTCATCCCAGTTCTTTCCGAACCCTACATCGACAATTAGCGGTACCCGAAGTTCAGCCGCCGCCTCCATCCGCGCTTTAACTTCATCAATTAAAGTGGTTTTGAAGCTTTCATCGCACTCGAGTACTAATTCATCGTGTACCTGCAGCAAGAGAAGGGCTTTGTCCGAATGATTGCCGATCCAGGCATCGACTGAAATCATCGCGCGCTTGATGATGTCGGCAGCGGTGCCTTGCATCGGCGCATTGATTGCAGCGCGTTCGGCACCGGCACGTTGTGCCTGGTTGCGTGACTGAATTTCTTGTAGATAAAGGCGGCGGCCGAAAACGGTTTCGACAAAACCATCTTCTCGCGCCTTGGCGCGAATGCGATCCATGAATTCACGAACGCCGGGATAACGCGCGAAATACAACGCGATGTAATCCTGCGCTTCGCCACGGCCAATACCCAATTGCTTCGCCAGACCAAACGCGCTCATGCCGTACATCAAGCCGAAATTAATCGCTTTCGCGGCACGGCGCTGATCACCGCTGACTTCTGCCACCGGCACAGCAAAAACTTCGGCTGCGGTTGCTTTATGCACATCGATGCCACTGGCAAATGCGTTGACTAAGCCCGGATCTTCGGACAAGTGCGCCATGATGCGTAATTCGATTTGCGAATAATCGCAGGCGACAAGAATTCTTCCGGGCGGCGCGATAAACGCCTTGCGAATCCGGCGGCCGTCTTCGCTGCGGATCGGGATATTTTGTAGATTCGGATCGTTTGATGACAGGCGTCCCGTTGCCGCACCGGCTTGGTGGTAGCTGGTATGTACACGACCGGTGTTTGGATTGATCATTTCCGGCAATTTTTCGGTATAGGTGCTGCGAAGTTTAGCCATGCCGCGGTAATCGAGAATCAGGCGCGGCAGTTCATGTTGATCGGCGATGGCTTCTAGCGCTTCTTCATTGGTGGAAGGTGCGCCGGTCGGTGTTTTCACCATGGCGGGCAGTTTTAATTCCTCAAACAATAAGGCACCAACTTGTTTGGGCGAATCAAGGTTAAAGCTTCGTCCCGCAATTTCAAAAGAACGTTGCTGGGTGTTGTGCATACGTTGCGTTAAATCTGCACTTTGGCGTTTTAATTCGACTGCATCTATCAAAATGCCGTTGGCTTCCATGCGGGTTAATACCGGTACCAGCGGCATTTCAATTTCGCGATAAACCTTTTCCAAGCTAGGCGTGGCTTTCAATTTCTCCGACAAGACCTGATGCAGGCGCAGAGTGATATCGGCGTCTTCCGCAGCGTAGGCCGTTGCTGCTTCCAAATCGACGTCGGCAAACGAGATTTGTTTTGCACCCTTGCCGCAGACTTCTTCAAATTTAATCGTCGTATAGCCAAGATATTTCTGTGCAAGCGTATCCATATCGTGGCGTGAAATGCCGGCATTAAACACGAAACTTTCCAGTAGAGTGTCTTCGGTATAACCCAGCACATCAATGCCATGACGACGGAGCACATGCAGATCATATTTCCCATGCTGGCCGACTTTGTGGATGGCGGGATTTTCCAGCACCGGTTTTAACGCGGCGGAAACTTCCTCCCATGACAGCTGTGCAGGTACTCCCGGATAACGATGCCCGATCGGAATATAGGCGGCATGTCCGGTTTCTGTGCATAGACTGATACCGACCAAGCCGGCTTGCATTGAATTGAGAGCATCTGTTTCTGTGTCGAAACAAAATAGACTGGCAGCTTCGAGTTTTTTAACCCAGGTCGCGAGCTGTTCGGAAGTCAATATGCATTCGTAGCTACCTTTGATTGCAAGTGCGGCATCCGGTGTTTCAAACAACGAAGCCGTTTGAGTCGAACTGCTGCCTGCCTTCGATACCGCAGCACCGCCTTCCAGTTCTTTTAAAGCAGAGTTGAATCCGTAACGCTTATATAGTGCTTTCAATTCATCGATATGTTTTTCACGAAGAACTAATTCGTCTGGCGCTTTTTCGAGTTCTACGTCGATTTTAATCGTGACCAATTGTTGGTTCAGTGGCAGTCTGGATAATGCAGCACGCAAATTATCGCCAATCTTTCCAGTGATCTTGTCTGCATTCTCCACCAGATTTTCGAGTGTCGAATATTCTGCTAGCCATTTCGCTGCTGTTTTCGGACCGCATTTTTCGATGCCGGGCACGTTATCGACCGTGTCACCCATTAACGCTAGGTAATCGATAATTTGTTCCGGACGCACACCGAATTTTTCGATCACTGCCTCGGTACTATCGAGCACGCTGCCGCTCATGGTGTTGCTAAGTTTGATGCCGGGGCGCACGAGCTGTGCAAAATCCTTGTCGCTGGTGGAAATTGTCACATCAATATTTTTGGCATGCGCCTGAACCGCCAGGGTACCGATGACATCGTCAGCTTCAACACCGCCGACACGCAAGATAGGAAAGCCTAAGGCTTCGACAATCAGCAGCATCGGTTCGATCTGCGAACGCAGATCATCCGGCATTGGCGGCCGGTTAGCCTTGTATTCGGCATAGAGCTCATCACGGAACGTAGGCCCGGAAGCGTCCATCACAAAAGCAGCGAAATCCGGCTTTTCCTTCAGCGTGGCGCGCAACATGCTCACGATGCCATGCAAGGCCCCGGTGGGAGTGCCGTCCGGCGCAGTTAGCGGCGGCAGTGCGTGGAATGCGCGGTATAAATAAGATGAACCATCAATCAGAACCAAGCGGGACATGGCGTGTCTCAATATGCACAGAGTGGCTATTCTACGCCGCTTGAGTGCCTTGCTGAACTTTGCGATGCTGTCGGCAGGGGTTAGCCCACACTATGAGGAAGAAGCCATGAAAATTATTTTTGGTGTACTACTGGCAATCGCCATACAAGACGTTTCGGCAGCTGAAGAAGCGACTAAAAAAGCCGTGGAGCCTGCAGCGAAAGTGGAAGCGCCGGTACCAGAAAAAATTCCGGCCAAGACCAATGATGATGCCGAGCCGACGGTGCGTATTCGTACCCGCGATAATGGCGATGTTGTCGAAGAGTATCGTCAAGGCGGCCTTGTGACGATGGTGAAAGTCACGCCTGCTCGCGGAAAGCCTTATTACATTATGGACAACAACGGCGATGGCCGACTCGATCGTGCTGATGCCGAAGCTGCGGGTGGCGTGGTGCCTGTTAGCTGGATCATTGCCGAGTGGTGAGAATGCAGGTTTGTGAAAGCGCTCATCTGCAAATCGTGCAATTCCTTATCGCCGCTATTGATAATACGGTATGAAATTTTTGATTCGCTGGGCGGATGCCATCACGGAGTTAGCCGGTAATATTGCGGCGGTTTGTTGCGCCTTACTGGTTGCATTAATGTTCGCACTGGTACTTGCACGTTATTGCTTTGGTGTCGGTTCGATTGCCTCACAGGAATTGACTCAATGGCTGCACGGCGCCGCATTTCTGCTGGCCTTGAGCTATGGACTCAAATACAACAGCCATGTCCGAGTTGATATTTTTTCCCAACGCTGGTCAATTCGTAAACAAGCATTCGTCGAATTAATCGGCATATTTATTTTTTTATTACCACTTTGCATTTTCTGGTGCTGGATCAGTTACGACTATGTTGCCGTGAGTTGGGCGCAGCATGAAGGCTCGAATTCGGGCGGATTACCCGGCTGGTTTTTAATCAAAACACTGATTCCCTTGTCTGCGATATTGCTGATTTTGCAGGCTCTGGCGCACGCGTTTCGTACCTGGCAGACATTTAAAAGCGAAGCAAAGCCGTGAGCATGGAAACCCAGCATCTGATCATGTTGCTCTTGTTGATGCTGGGTTTGCTGGCAGGTTTGTCGAGCGGATTTCCAGTGGCGTTCGTTCTGGGTGGCGCTGCCTTATTGGTAGCGGGAACAGGCATATTATTGGGCAATTTCGATCCTAGTTTTCTTGAAGCGTTTCCGAACCGAATTTTCGGCACCATTAATAACGGCACCTTGATGGCGGTGCCATTGTTTGTGTTCATGGGGATCATGCTGGAGAAATCCCGCATCGCCGAAAACCTGTTGGAAGCGATTGCTTCTTTGTTCGGCGCTGTTCGAGGTGGCTTGGTCGTTGCGGTGATTATTGTTGGCGCGATACTAGCTGCATCAACCGGCATTGTCGGAGCAACGGTCGTCGCGATGGGTTTGATTTCGCTGCCGACCATGCTGCGGCACGGCTATGACCCTAAATTGGCAACCGGTGCTATTTGTGCGTCCGGTACGCTCGGGCAAATTATTCCGCCATCATTAATTCTAGTATTGCTCGGCGATCAACTCGGCAATGCTTATCAACAAGCACAACTGAAGCTCGGTAATTTTTCACCGGACACGATTTCCGTAGGTGATTTATTTGCCGGCGCGATCATCCCGGGGCTCGGTTTGGTAGCCCTGTATTTAATCTACGTGCTTTGGGTGGCATGGCGGAAACCATTGTGTGCGCCTGCTTTGAAAGAAACGACGAAGCGTTCGGCGTGGGAATTATGCCGCGCCATTATTCCGGCGCTGGGTTTGATTCTTGCGGTATTGGGCTCAATTCTGTTCGGTGTAGCAACACCGACGGAAGCTGCCTCCGTTGGTGCAGTGGGTGCATCGATATTTGCATTGATCGGCAAGCAATTGAGCTTTGATAAATTCAAACAAGTCTCGCGGGAAACGGCAAAAGTTACCGGCATGGTATTTGCCATTCTGATCGGCGCAGCTTTGTTTTCTCTGGTTTTTCGAGGCTATGGAGGTGACGATTTGGTGCATCACCTATTAAGCAATGTGCCGGGCGGAAAATGGGGCGCGTTATTTGTCGTAATGCTGGTGATGTTCGTGCTCGGCTTCGTGATCGATTTTATCGAAATCGTATTCGTCGTCGTGCCGATTGTTGCTCCAGCCTTGTTCACAATGGGTGTTGATCCAGTTTGGCTTGGTGTAGTGATGGCGATAAATTTGCAGACATCTTTCCTTACGCCGCCATTCGGATTCGCATTATTTTATCTGCGAGGAGTAGCTCCGCCTGAAGTGAAAACGATGGATATCTATCGCGGCGTATTACCGTTTATTGCCCTGCAAATTCTGATGTTATTGCTAGTCATAGCCTGGCCGGAACTCGCGACCTGGCTGCCGGAGCGATTGAATGGATAAAAGTACCGACGTGCGAATTTCGATTGATCGTGCAGAAGTTGATCTGGCTGTGGTGCATGCATTCTTGTCGCAAGAAGCCTATTGGTCAAAAAACATACCACGCGATGTCGTAGAAAAATCGATTGAAAATTCCTATTGCTTTTCAGCGTTCATCAATGGTGTACAAGTTGGTTTCGCCCGCGTCGTAACCGACGCAGCAACCTTTGCCTATTTGGCTGATGTCTTTGTTCTGCCGGAATTTCGTGGCCGCGGAATCTCAAAAAAATTAATGCAAAGCGTGCAATCACATCCGGAACTACAAGGCTTGCGCCGCTGGATGCTAATGACGGCCGATGCACACAAACTTTACGAAAGCTATGGTTTCAGTGCGCTCGCCAAGCCAGATAGGGCAATGGAAATCAGCAGGCCGGATATTTATTTGTAGGGGCGCCTGCTTGCTGCGCCCGCTTTTCCGAGACTCCCAACGGGTGCAGCAAGCAGCGGCCCTGCATCACCTAATCATTTTTTCCGCCCGCAACCACTCAATCGTGTCATTTAACAAAGTATCAAGATCGGTTTCGATGTAGTCGAGTTCGCGTTTCGCTTTTCCAGAATCGACTTTCAAGTCATGAATCGTGAAGGTTGCTGATTCTGGTGTGATATCCGGTACTGTTCTTGTAATCAGGGAAAATCCGTATTTCATCTGGGCAAATAGGCGCAAGGCTAATGCTGGAATAGCTTTTTTAGGAGTCTTCCGATTTAGCTTAATGCCGATTTTTTTCACCAATTCAAGAAAGCTCGCATGCTGCCCGCCGAGCAGATAACTTTCGCCATATTTGCCAAGCTGAAATGCACGAACTTGTGCTTTCGCAATTTCGCGCACATCGGCAAAGGCACCGGCGCCGGGCGGGGCGCCGGGTAGTTTGTTTTGCTCAATCATGCAAATCAGGCGCGACCAATTCTGTTTGTCGCCGGGGCCAAGAATATGTGAGGGCTGAAAAATGATGAAATCTAGCTCCGACTCACGCACGGCTTTTTCAGCCAGAAATTTCGTACGTTCGTAATTGATCCAGCTTTCGCCACCGCGCTGCGTTACATCTTCGCGCAATACGCCATGAGCGAGATGGGAATAGGCCGAAACACTGGAGGTATGCAAAATCTGCTTCACGCCATTGGCTTTCGCTGCGGCAAGTAAATTTTCTATGCCGCCCACATTGGTTCGCGTTTGCGATGCATTATTCACGCGCCAAGTATTGGTGTCGGCAGCCGTATGAAAAATGGCATCCACACCACTAGAGGCTCGCATCAATGAAGCAGCGTCGGTCAATTCAGCTCGAACCGGTTCCGCGCCTTGTGATGCCAGCAAAACATCAGCCTGCTCGGATCGCGATAAGGCTTTAACTTGATGACCCGCAGCTATAAGTTCGCGTTGGATATGCTGGCCCAAAAAACCGGTGGCACCGGTCAATAAAATCTTACTCATTTGCTCGCCTTCCCATCGTAGGAGGGCCCTTGGGCCCGAACACGCATCAGACTGAAGTGTCCTGTGGAGAATCTTAATGGATTCACAAGCGCTTCGGGCCCAAGGGTCCTCCTACCGATTACAATGGCGTCATGCACACACTCGAACATCTCCGCCCAGAATTAAACGCCGGCTTGGCCGCGTTCGAATTAAGTAACGACATCCTTGCCGAAAAATTGCTGGATTATTTGGCGTTGCTGGAGAAATGGAACAAGGCCTACAACCTCACAGCAGTGCGCGATGTGCACGAAATGCTAATCAAACATGTGCTCGATTCACTGGCCATGCATCCATTCGTAGAATCTGGAACGCTCGCTGATTTAGGAACAGGCCCTGGACTTCCAGGCATTCCGTTGGCATTGGCCAAGCCCGGTTTGCAGGTGAGCTTGGTTGAAAGCAATGGCAAGAAATGCCGTTTCCTGCGCGAGGCGGTGCGCAGTTTGGGCCTCAAGAATGCGCGCGTTATAGAATCCAGAGCCGAAGCGGTACCCGAATCCGGTCAATACGACGCAATCACTGCGCGTGCCTTAGATCGTTTGGCTGGCATCATCGAAGTCGGAGGTCATTTGCTGAAGCCAGGCGGCCAATTGCTGGCCATGAAAGGCGTGCAGCCCGAGGAAGAAATAGCCGAATTGCCCACGGGCTGGCGGTTTCAAAGCTCGCACCGGCTGCAAGTGCCGGGCCTTGCCGGCGAAAGGCACCTTGTAATAGTCGCTTCATCCCCTGCAAACCCGCATAATTGATAAACAAAGCGACACGATAAATTAAGGGTTTCCACCGCATGGCTCAAATAATTGCGATTGCCAATCAGAAAGGCGGCGTGGGCAAGACCACGACGGCAGTAAACTTAGCTGCTGCATTGGCGCTCACTCCGCGTAAGGTTTTGCTGGTGGATCTGGACCCGCAAGGCAATGCCACGATGGCTTCGGGTGTGGACAAGCGCGAGCTTGAACACTCGATTACCGAGGTCATTATGGGCGAATGCGAATGCCAGGCAGCAATTGTGAAAGCAGCCGAA
>Ga0066409_1000148_pt1 | contig 9278 bp, 16 predicted proteins | sample LakWasMet13_LOW5_2_FD_59496 | JGI IMG/M metagenome (GOLD analysis project Ga0066409, IMG submission 59496) | Freshwater sediment methanotrophic microbial communities from Lake Washington under simulated oxygen tension - Sediment Metagenome 13_LOW5 | ecosystem: Environmental > Aquatic > Freshwater... | reverse complement strand
AACCTTTGCAGCACGCCATTACCAGCGCAACACGCCCAACACGTACTTAATTGAAGCTACGCCCACCATGACCATGCAGGCGCTGATTAAGCAACTGGCGCGCTTGGTAACCGGTGCCGATAGCAAAGGATCAATTGATGATAAGTTCCGGATGATTATTAACAGCCTGGCCAATACCGACAGCCTATTGATTGTTGATGAGGCGGAAACGCTTACCCCACATGTGCTGGATACCATCCGGCGGGTGCGTGACATTGCCAATATCGGCGTAACGCTGTGCGGCACTGAAACGCTGTCCGGCATCATCAAACCCGCCCAGGGCCAGTTTGACCAGATCCGCAGCCGCACGCTGTTTTGGCCTGCCACAGTAACAATTATCACCATCGAGGATGCCGCCGCCCTGGTGCAAACCGCCTTTGGCACTGAAGAGGTGCCGGACGATGTCATCGCCCGCCTGTATGCCTACAGCAAAGGCTCGGCGCGGATGCTGGTTGAGGGATTGATTTCAGCGGTTAAACAGCTTAGGCAGGGCCGGGCGTTAAGCGTGGAGATGGTCGATTTTGTCGCCGTTAAGGGCATGAGTTTACAAGCACTGGCTAAGGCCTAGGGGGGCACATGAGCACAAAAGAAACAATAACTTGGTACCCAATAGACGAGCAACTGCCTGATGAATGCATCCTCGTGTTGATCTATGCGCCCATCCTCAGCGAGCCTATATGGCTCGGACATTACGAGGATGGCGAATGGTGCTCTCTGTATGACAATCATCTCGGTCTACAAATAGTTACGCACTGGGCGGATTTGCCCGCAGGCCCTACGGAGGAAGCGGCATGAGTATTTTTACCATCACATTAGAAGACAACGATAAGGGCATTTTAGTTAAGGCCCATGCCGTCCATACCCCCGAGCAAATGCTGTCGGGCAATACCACCACAGTCGCTACTACCATCGGCACGGAAATAGCCAAGCACATCCTCGATCGGCTCGAAGAATTAAGCCGCGCGGCCGCGACTATTGAGCACTCGACACTACACCACTAGGAGGACCTTATGTTTACCCATAAAAAACCCGCTGCTTACACGATCGACCAGCTCCGCAAGAGCCTGGATGCTAATCACAACTTTATCAACAAGCAGATGTGGGAGCTGCACTGGACAAGGTGGCGCTTGCGGATTGCCCACATCGGGCTGGTGACGCTGTCGATTACCCTGGCTATTGTCATTTACTGTTGGCTAGAGGGTACAGCGCCGGAAGCCTTAGCGGTCTGCACGTTATGACCAATGCCTGCACCATCCCCTGTCCGTATTGCAACAAGGATATCGACATCATCCAGGGCATGGAGATGTTGGCGGGCAACGAATGGACGGCCCTGCTTAACAGCCTACCCAACTCTGTCATCGGTGCGTTGCTACGATATTTGGAGTTGTTTAAACCACTTAAACAAGAGCTGCGCTGGAGTCGCCGGGTGGTGTTAACCGCTGAATTGGTGCCGATGATGAAAGCCGCCCAGGTCAAACGCAACGGTATTACCTACGCGGCTCCCTTGACCATGTGGGAAGCGGAAATGATGAAGCTGGTCGTTAACCGCCCAGCAACGTTAGTGCTGCCGCTTAAAAGCAACGGCTATCTACTGAGCATGATCGCCGGGCGCGGTGAGCAATCGGCCGCCAAGTTGGAGCAAGACGCCATTGAGCAAAAACGCAACAAAAGCAATGTCGGTGGCGGGCTGGTAGCCGTTGCCGAGCTGCAGCAAAAAGCAGCAGAGAAAACCCCAAGCAAACCCCCACCTGATTGGAAAGGGGCATTAAAAAAACACCATCAACCAACAACGGAGTAATAACAATGACAACTGCAATTAACCCTGAAGATCTAACTGAGCAACAGTTGCACGATCTGTTGGCTAATAAAGCTAACACGAAGGCAAAAAACCGCGCGGCATATAAAAAAATAGTCTCTGAAGTAGTGCCTGAAGCCGTGGTGCTACTACGCAAAACCAGCGACGACTTGACCGATGTTAAAGCGCATATTTTTAATTTGTTTCGTGATGTGCTGACATTAAAAGCCAGCGCATTTGACATCAAAGACCAGCAGCAAACACACACCTTTAGCGATGCGGAATACAGCATCACCATCGGCTACCGTGTTAACGACGGCTGGGACGATACATGCCATTCCGGTGTACAAAAAGTTAACGAATTTATTAAATCGCTAGCTAAAGATGCTGATACCGCAAAGTTGGTCAACACCATTTTTAGGCTGCTGAAAAAGGACGCTAAGGGCAACCTGCGCGCCAGCCGGGTAATTGAGCTGCAAAAAATGGCGGATGAGTTTAACAATGCTGAGTTTAAAGACGGTGTCGACATCATTCTAAAATCGCACACGCCCAGTCGTAGCTGCTGGTTTATCGAGGCGTTTTATACCAGCTCCGCCGGTGTAAAAGTCAGCATCCCGTTGTCGATATCGGCCGCTGAATTTCCCGCTGATTTTGAATTTGATTTTGCACAGCCCACAGCGGCTACTGCTGAGTAACGGCCATGGCTGATCTTATCCGTCATTACCGGCAACTGGTAGGCATCGCCAAAGGCTGGGCGGTTAAAACCCTACCCGGCTTTGATGACGATATCCACCGGGAGCTGTTGGCCAGACATGGAGCAATTGAAGTTGCTGGCCGTATATCAGCCAGCAGCCTCAACCTAGCGCAACTGGGCGCGGTGCTGGATGACTACGTGCAGCGCGGCTGGCCACGGCACAAGGCGTTTTACCGGGCTGGCAACCCAACGGCCAAGCCTAAAGTGGTAACGCCGCAAATAGGCTTGCTAGTGAAGCTGTGGGGCAGACTGGGGCAAGCGGGCAAGGTCGACAACGCCAGCCGCCCCGCCTTGCTGGCCTTTTGTGCCCGGCAAACCGCCCATAACGTCGCCGACCTGGACAGCCTGACCGATGCAGAACGTCAGGCGATTATTGAAGCACTTAAAGCATGGATGGCTAGATAAATGAAACTCCCAAACGTCACCCCAGAATTGTTATCTACAAACCGGCCTGCATTGCATGCAGTTATTTTAGCGCTGGGTGAGACCCGCGCTAGAGAGTGGTTGCAATATTACGGTGGCGGATGGGTTTATGTCCCCAACAGGGACGATGCGTTGGCCTATTTGCGATTAAGCCTCACTGGATCTGAGGCGGGTCGGCTTATCGATGCGTTGGAACCCCTATTATCGGATCATCGATATGTATTGATTCCATCGCGGATAACTAATCAAGCAGAAATACGTGAAATTGACGTTACGTTTCCTGAGGTTGAGCAATCCCTGCTGGACTCTCTACCGCCAATATTGCGGGCGATAGTAAAAGCGCTGGGCTATGCCCGTGCCAGCGAATGGCTGCAGGATCACGGCGGGGTAAACATCCACATCCCACAGCATAAGCAAAAAGCGCTAGGGCTAGATAGTGATGAGCTGGCCCGGCTTAAGCTGGTATTGCAGCCGCATTTAGACAGCAACAATCGGTTGTCATGCCCCAAAGCCGACAAGCTGCTAGCTAAGGCCCGCAACGCCTGCATCATCAATAACGCCCACCGCGAGAGCATCGCTGTACAAGCGCGTATGTACAAACTATCCAGCCGCCAAATAACCAACATCCGTGGCGAGGCGGGCAATTATCAACAGGTTGATTTATTTGGAGACATGCAATGACAACTGAAAAACACGAGCACGAAATTGAACAAACCATCGAACAACTGGCCAACCTAATGGACCTATGGCGCGCCACATCGGAACATGCTAAGCCCTACTTGCGCCGCGCGGTGCTGATTGATTTACGCCGTACTACGCAAAAACTCGAACTGCTGTGGAATAACGAACAAATCCAGCTCTAACCGCTGGACGGCTCCAGCGGGCGGTGAGTTGAGACGAAAAACACCCGCAGTCACCCTGGTGCATCCTCACCAGCGCATTGACCGACTAGCCCCACGAGACGGGGCTTTTTAATTTTTAGGATGTTATAGTTTTTGAAACTGATTTGGAGATTGAAATGAGTGAAATAGACCAACTAAAAAAACGAATCAACGCCAGCGGACCGCGTGGAATTGAAACGGCATTTATCCGTGACGACTACGACCCCGTTGGAGCTATGATGATTAACGATTTAACGGACTCCGGCGAATACGTCCAGCGCAAAGTTCCTACTGGCGCGGCGGAACAGAAGTGGAAGGTTTTCAAAAAAGGCACGGAGCCATACTGATTAGCACACGGTGGGCAGAAACAGCATTGCCCACCCTATGAAACTATGGAGGCAGAGATGGACAGAGATGATATGTTTTTGCAGCAAGTGCTGTTATTGGTAAATGTGCCTCTGGTCATATCAGTAATAGCAACATTTACAGATGCCGATTTTGAACGTGCTCTACGCTGGGCAATGCTCAAAAACTCCAGCGACTGGCAGCGATTGCACCACCAGCCGCCAACATACCAGGTGCCGCCGCAGCCGGAGTTTATAAAACATATTATGGCGGGTGGTAAATATCCATTAGACCCAACACAAACGCCCGATTAAATAATACTGATTAGCACGTAGGGTGGGCACCGCTTTTGTGCCCACGCGGAATAAATTAAAACAAAACGGTGGGCAGAAACAGCGTTGCCCACCCTATGCAACTAAACAACCACCCGGAGCCTCAAATGGACATAAAAAAATTAACATCTAAATACGACAACGTAATTGACGTCCCTATGGAGGATATAAAGGCGGGCGATGAGTTGCGCCATGGACGACCAGCTTTGCAGACTGATGATCTGCAGCAAATTGTAAAAGCAAATCCACTAGATCCCGATACCGGGCACTGGGGATTGTTTAAAGGCGTGGAATTGCTAGCCGAGGTCTTTCGGCAGTCAAATGGGCAATGGTATTGGAGAGTAGTCGTGGGAAAATACCCTGAGAATGGGATGGAGCCAAGCCGCCTTACTGCGCTTGAAAAAGCCCATGTAGCGCTAATGCATGCCGGGATAGTTGATAAAAAGATGATAGAGGACGATGCACCAACACTGCCAAATAAGGTTTTTAAATATACAGATACAGATAATAATGACGCGATTGCAGCTCTGCTAGAGGCATATGCCTACGATTTGCAGCGCGGCGCGCGGATTTGTATCCCGCCAGAATTTTTAAAAAAAGCTGCGCAATTAATACGACAAAAAAAATAGACTGTAGGGTGGGCACCGCTTCTTGTGCCCACGCGGAATAAATCAAAATAAAAAGGTGGGCAGAGTCAGCGTTGCCCACCCTACGCAACATACCACCATCAAAACACCTCGCAAACCCACTTCAGAAGCCATTTGAAAACCCGCACACGCGTTTGAAGATTTTTAAACGGCCGTTTGTATAACCCCGCACAAAAACGCCTTAAAACGCCTCTGCTTCAATCGCGTTACCTGCCCGCCGGAAACATTTCCAGCATTATTGTTTTGCCCCGATCCCCGGACAATCACCTCAACAAATTTATTGAGGCTGATATGTCTACACCCCGCGCTCCCAAACTTGCCGCCTTAGCGTTTGAAATTACCGCAGGTAACGGCGTGCCCACCGAGGCGCACCTGTTACCAGTTGGCCCATTTCGCGCAACTGATGGTCGTCCGGAAGATGCCGACGCATGGCAATTAGACGCCACCATTGCCACGGCAGTTATTGCCCGCATGGCTGACGCTAAAAACGACACCCTGATCGACTACGAACACCAAAGCCTGCGCGCCGAATGGAATGGTCAGCCTGTGATTGCCGCTGGCTGGTTTCACGATATGGAATGGCGGGATAGCAAAGGGCTGTTTGCTGTCGGCGTCGACTGGACTACTAAAGCCAAAACCCACATTGCCGCCAAAGAATATCGCTATATCAGCACCGTTTTTTATTACTACGAACGCACTGGCGAGGTACTAGAGATCATCTCCGTTGCCCTTACCAACACCCCTGCTTTAGATGGCCTAAACAGCCTGGGCGAGCAAGACATCGCCGCATTATCAAAACGTTTTTCCCTGCCTAATTTAACTAACCCGGAGATTGCTATGCCAGACACAGCCCAAATTGCCGCGCTCACCGTCGAGCGCGATGGCTTAACTAACAAAGTCGCCGCGCTGACGATTGAGCGCGACAGCCTATCAACTCAGCTGGCTGCATTAACCACTGAGCATGACACCCTTAAAACCCGAGTGGACGCGGTTGATGCCGAAAAAGCTCAGGCCGCGTTGGCCGCTGAGCAAATCCAAAAGGCTGACCTGGTAAAAGCCGCTTTAACCGACGGCCGCCTGCCGCCAGCCTTAAAGGACTGGGCCGAAAAACGCAGCCTGGCGGATTTAACCGAGTACCTGGGCAGTGTTAACCCGCTGGCGTTGTTAAACAAACAAGCGGGGGATGAGCATAAGACTAACACCGCTGCGCTATCAAAAGAGCAAGCCGACATTGCAGCCAAACTGGGCGTAACGGCAGAAGAGTTTTTAGCGACCCAGCAAAAAAACGCTGACTAACCCTTAACTACCCATTAATTACCCATTAGGAGCAGCACATGGCATTAACACAAGTGCAGATCGATGCTTTAAAAACATCGCTGCAAACCAATTTTGATAAAGGCCTGGTCAATACGCCCAGCAACTGGAAGGCGATTGCCAAGCTGATGAAGAGCACCAGCAAATCTAATACGTATGCCTGGCTGAGCCACTGGCCAGCGTTTAGAAAATGGATCGGCGCTAGGCTGCATAAAGCGGTCGCGGAAAAAGCCTATACCGTTATCAATGACAAATACGAGGCCACCATTGATGTGCAACGTACTGAAATTGAAGACGATGATTTTGGGCATTACGCAATGGTCGCCAATGGCCACGGTGAGGCCGCGACTCGATTGCAGGATGAGCTGATCTTTGCTGCGTTAACAGCGGGCTGGTCAACCAACTGCTATGACGATCAGTTCTTTTTTGATACCGATCACCCGGTTTATCCCAATGCTGACGGCACTGGTGTTGCAGTTGCCAAGTCAAACGTGCAAGCAGGTGCGCTGGCCGAGTGGTATTTATTTGCTCCTAATGCCCCGGCATTGATCTTACAAGAACGCATGCCGGCAAAACTGGAGTCGCAGAACACAGCAAATGCCACCGGCGTATTTGAAAACGACGTATTTAGTTTTGGCGGCAGATGGCGCGGCAATGCAGCGTATGGTTTTTGGCAGTGTTGCTACGGTAGCAAAATCGCCCTGACCGCCGCTAATTTTGACCTGCTTTATAACAGCATGTTGTCCCAAACCGGCGATGGCGGCATCAAATTAGGCACTATCCCCAACCTGTTGGTTTGTGGGCCGAGTAACCGGGTCGCCGCTGAAGCGTTGCTTTTAAAAGAGACGCTTGCGACCGGTGAGAGCAACACGAATTACAAGCGTGTTGAACTGTTAGTCACTCCGTACATTGCATAAGGGATTAACCATGGCTATTTACGTAAGAGTTAACCCACGCAGCCAGCTTGAAAGCCGCCATCGTGCCGGGCTGTTATTTACAGCCCTTTGGATGGCAATTGATGTCGACTCCGCTGACCGTGCCGCGATTGAGCAAGACCCGTATTTGGAGGTAAGCGAGAGCGACCCGACAGAGATTGAAACGGCAGCGCTTGAAACCGAGCTATTAGATAACCCACCCTCGACCAACTCGGATGGGGCATTGGCACAGGTAGATGCTGTTATTGACAGTGCCGAATTAGCCACAGTGGATAGCAGTGGCGATGCCCCGGAGGTTGTCGATGACCCCATTGAACCAGTTACGGCTATAGAGGTTACTGGGGTGACATCCCAAGCCGCTGCTCCCGCCAGCGCCGACGATTTGGTTAACGTTAAAGAGGCAATCACCCGGCTAGACAAAACCAATCCGGCAAATTGGCTAAAAGATGGCCGCCCCAGCACCAAGGCCATTGAGGAGATTGTCGGCGTTACCGTGTCATCCGGTCTGCGCGATTTGGCATGGGCAGATATCCGGACGGAGGCCGCTGAGTAATGCCATTTGCAACCCGCGCCGATTTGTTAGCTCGCAGCAATGCCATGCGCCTGGCGCAACTGGCGGTACCGGCTGATAAAGCCATGCCGCCGGATGAGGCCATGCGCATTGCCATTGAAGGCGGCGTTATCACTGGCTATACCAGCGATGAGCAAGTGGCGATAGGTTTGGCGCTGGATGCCATTGATAAAGCCTTGGCAGATGCCGAGGCCTTATTGCTCAGCTACGGCATACCCGACACGGCAGCCACTACATTGATTGCCCGGCTGGCCTCAACGGTCGCGCTGTATTACCTGCAAGGTGCTGAGCGCATGACTGATGATGTCAACAATGCCTACAAAGGCGTAATTGATACCTTAAAAAGCCACGCTGAAGGCAAGATCAACTTAATCCCGCCAGCACCTGCATTACCCACTGATCCGGTTATCTCCGAGGATTTGGTGTTAATGAGCAGCAGCCCGCGCCGTTACAGCAGTGCCGATATAGCGAGCGACTGGTAGTGATTTCGTTAACCCCACTCATCCAGCATTTAACGCCTAAGCCGGTCGGGTTTGCCCGGTTGTGGTTTAGGCGGGTTGATGGGGCGGCGGAATACGCAAAGATACGGCCCGAAGCCTTGCCCTTACCGGCAGCTTGGGTGGTGCGCAGTGCGGATAAAGAGACCGATGCCGGTGAACGGGCGTCCAATTTAACGCTGGGCTTTGATGTGGTAATCGCCATAGAAAACGCCCGAAGCCATTATCCCGGTGAAACCGACGACATCATGCTGGCATACCGGGAGGCAGTGCGCAAATTGCTCCAGGGCTGGGAGCTTGAGCCCGATGTCCGACCTATTAAATTTAAAGGCGGACGCGTGCTGGATGTTACTAACAAAGATCTTTACTGGGCCGATCACTATGAGTTTGACGCCCTGATTACCAATTATTTACCAGACCCAGTCCCGTTTAGCGAGCTGGTTTACACCGGAGCAACATTATGACTATATCGTTTAATAACATCCCGCAGGCGCTGCGTTATCCCGGTGTTTACATCGAGATCGACGGCTCGCAAGCCGGGCTAGGCCAAGACATCCCAGCTGTGTTGCTGGTCGGCCAAAAACTTTCAACCGGCACCGCACCGACCGGCGAGGTATTGCCAATATCAAGTGTGTCTGATGCTAAAACCAAAGCCGGTGCCGGGTCCATGCTGGCACAAATGGCCGCACGGTACCGGGCAATCGACCCAACCCTGGATGTATACATTTTGCCCTATGCCGACAAT
>Ga0066409_1000147_pt1 | contig 9384 bp, 5 predicted proteins | sample LakWasMet13_LOW5_2_FD_59496 | JGI IMG/M metagenome (GOLD analysis project Ga0066409, IMG submission 59496) | Freshwater sediment methanotrophic microbial communities from Lake Washington under simulated oxygen tension - Sediment Metagenome 13_LOW5 | ecosystem: Environmental > Aquatic > Freshwater... | reverse complement strand
AAAGGCTTTGATGGTGGGTCGTGCGCGATTCGAACGCGCGACCATCGCATTAAAAGTGCGAATCAAACCGCTATCAGAGAACTGCATACTACGTATAACTCCATATAATCAACAGGATAACGCATACCATGGTTCATGTAAAGTCGTTAAAAGTAGTAGGAAGCAGTATGAACCACTGTAGTTTTTACTGTAGTTTTTGAGCACACAGCCTACCCTGCCCTCCCAGTTTTTCTTGGGGTTTGTGACTCCAATGGCTGTCGATGGCATCATTAAAAGCCTTCTAATATAGCCAAAAAACTGGCAACACTAACAATTAAAGTCATGTGAATACGCTTTATTGACAATAGATCGCATTTATCGTCAGTCACTAGAAAATCAGCAGTGGCCGCTTCATTTATTCCTGAACCAGAAAGTGGCAAGGGGTTGACGACGCGATCATGCCAATCATGAAGAAGCCATACACGACGTGACCAACACTAGCGTGGGCGTTTACAACAGCCAGGGCCTGCATTCCAAGCTGGACTATCTGCCGGCCAATAGCTATGAATGAAAAATAACAGAGATACAACCTATCTAGTGTCCGAAAAAACTTGATCCTTACAAACTTATCTTCCCGATTTCACAAACATGCGGCACTTTAACATTCATGGGCTCTAAGCCCAATAGGGTAACGTTCTACATGAGCGGCAAATTTCACGCAGGTGGCTCCCGAACTTCCTCATACAGGATTACTTCAGTTGGTATGCGCATCTCCACAAACCCGAAGCTCTTCCAAACGCCATTCAGAGACCTGACTACGACATCTCTGTCATCATCGATGCGCTTCACGATTTCGGCGACATTTTCCTTCGGAACCTTGGCGATCTGCTTCGAAAAGTGCAGTATTCGCTGTAAGCGATCCCGTACATCTTCCAAGACTTTGCGTCGAGAATGATTCCTTATACTAAATGGCCCCCGGTAGCGGCCGTCCAGTTCACCGACCTCTTTACCATCTCTATCAAAATACTTCCCCGTCTCTACCGTTTTCAGCACAATGGTGACTGCTTCTTGGAATGCAGAATGGTCAGACTGGTACATGTAAGGTCCCCTGAAGGCAGGACGATCAAACGCTTGACGCAATAACAGGAACAGCTCTCGGTCAGAAGTGTTACGTCTTTGCCAGACGTGATTAACAAGGGCCCCAACTCCGGCTCCGGTGAGCCCGATGAGCGATTTGACCGCTGTAAGTTTCCATTCATCCATAGGACTCTCCTAGGTAATGTTCTGACGCTCAGCAAAAATACACGATATCAAATATCTTCTAAAAAACCAATTTGTCGTATATTTCTCATGAATTTGTCTAATTAATTGTTTTTATAAGACGGATCATAAATCAATCGAACATCGAGTACAAAGACGACACTAACCCTTTCCGAATATGATTTGATAAAGTTCCGATAAACTGAACACGAACGGATGCTTCTAACCGGTCATGATTGTGAAGAACAATCATCTAAAACTAACCACCTTCCAAATAGCATACGAATTTTGTGCATGATCCAGCTATTAGGATCTGGATAATAATTTGCTATATCCTTTTGTAGATCAACGAGGAAATATAGAAAAGGCAAGAATTATAGCCTTTAAAGTTAACGGAGATTGGTTTTATACATAGTGTTACTTAGGTACTTATGCCAATTGTAATAGTGAGTAATTATAAGTAACAATTATCCTAAACAAATAACGTGTGTTTGGGATTTGGAATCTTGGGTCAGGTGATGAATTTATTGTTATAGATTATCATCAAAATAGGTCAGGCTTTACATTCACCTATTTGTTCTAGCTCTGCGCCCCCCTTCCACTTGCGTCCGCAAGATGTTTTGGTTATTCAAGCTTTTACCGGGAATATTAAGTGAAACTTAACGTTAGATGCTTTACCAGGAGCTGGTCTACTCTAACTTAAAAATAATCCTGCATAAAATCATGTGATACATGGGGTTGATATGATAGAAGATCCTGGAGAGATGAAAATCCGGTATACCTTAAAGCAAAGTAAGGGAGATGCTTTGAGGAGAAGTGAGCCAGTGCGTATCTTCCCCATTAGCCGCTGGATAATCTATCTAATCCTGGCTCCCGCCTTTATCGCTTTAGCATTTTTAAGTGTTTTCTTTTTTTCCATATTCTTCCCATTGTTTCTATTCGGCGGCATTGTTCTTAGCCTTTGGGTTTGGTGGCTGCGCAGGAAACTGCTCAAATCTAATCATACACAGAGTTTGGAGGGTGAATACGTTGTAATCAAGGAAACTCATATTGTCGAAACAAAAGACAAGATGGGTGATAAATGATCCTAAGGCTTGTCATGAATAACCATCATTTCCATGGGATGGGTATTAAGCCTGCTCCCCTGATTGATAGGCAATTTTTTCTTGGATTACAACCTTATGCCTGTCCGTAAAACCGAGAGTCGTATTCCAGCCAATTTTCAGGCCTCCGATTTAGGTGAAGCAGTAGTAGCTGCTGATGGTCGTTGTGCATTGGTTTCTTTCGTTACGGCACCTGTCGTCGTCGATCGCGACAACATCTATGTCCTTTTTGTAACTGATCCTGGATTGGCGGCTATAGCTCAATCATTCGAATGGACGTTTGTGGAAAATGAAAGCCCCCCTGAAACCTTTACTACCCAGTATGGTGAAACGACTTATCGCCCCCAATCGATAGGCAAACTTATGATCTTCGTTCGTATTCTCGATGCTGCAAACGCTGAGCAGGCAACCATAAAGCTCGAACAGAGTATCGTACTGACTAGTGCCGAACTCGAATCATTGATTGATGAAGCTCGGAACGAGCCAGGACCTGGAGTTGCCAACCCTGATGTATTGCGCGAATTGGTTAACGAACACAGTCGTTACTACCAAAACGTTGCATTGCAAGTTCCTGAAGCTGGCGACGGATTCAAGCGTTTCTTGTTTAGATTGGTCCTCGACGGCGCATTGAAGCGCACACCATTACACCGTAGACAGCAAATCGACCGCATATCGACATCGCTCAATGTGCAGAACAACGACTTCGTTACCCTAACTGCCGAAGGTTTAGGGGTGAGTGGTATACGTTTGCCATTATTAGCCATGACACTTCCCACAGCTCTGCTCGATTGGACTGAGCTTCCTGAGCCATCTACACAACACACCTTTGCCGATGAGCAGTTGAGACAAAAGCTAGCGGCATTGGACGATAACACGCGGATTGACTTGTTCAATCTTGCCCGCTTTCCGAAAAGCAATATCACACAAAGTGGCCGTATTCTTGAAAAGCTACGTGATCGATACTTTGGCGGTACTACTTTTGACAATGTCATAAAGGGAATGTCCGGTACTAGGGCTTTGTGGATCAATCGGCACTATCGAGAAGGGCCACTGCTGAGGAGCTGAAGTGAAACGCGAAAACACCATACCTATTGAAAAACAATGGCGAGTATAACCAACTTATTTAAGTCTCCGGCTGCTGTAACCGAGAAGACGAAAAAGGCTGAGGACATAACCCCTCCCGGCTCCACTAGCATTATTGCTTTTCAGATTTATTTCGAAAAAGCTTACAAAAAAGTTAAAGATGAAGGCAAGTTAGGCCAAGACTTCGGAATAAAAACGCATGTTCCAATTTCAATTTTCCTTCGTAGTAAAGGAACTGATCATGCGTACGCCGGCAAGTTTGACGAAGAACTACACTATTCGGCAAGTTTGATAAAAGTCGCCGCTATGTTTGCGGCGTTTAAATTGCGCAATGAAGCGACCTTGCTGATTGACGAAGTGAAAAAAGGGAACGTTGTGACTACCAGCCAGGTAGATTTTTTCAATAAACTCGAAGCAAGGCTCAATCTCGGCACCGCTGTACCTATTATATCGAGTGCCGCAGGTATCAATAAAAAACCGATTTTCGTGGAGATATTAAGCATTACAGGCTTCCCAAATACGGCAACATTAGAAACGAAATTCACTGACAATTTCCGTATGCACCTGCGAAAAATGATCATTCCAAGCGACAATTGCAGCGCAGGAGAATGTATCTGGAGGCTGAGCTATCCATACATCAACGTAAAACTCATGGAAGCGGGCTTCTTTGATAAAGCTTCCATGAAAGGGATTTGGCTTTGCGGTGACTATATTGATCCAAACTGCACTAATATTAGCCACAAACAACGGTACCTACGGATAGATACCATAAATGACTGTGATCAGCATTCGCCCCCGCAATCTCCATTTTGTGGCTCAGCCCAAAATACCACATCTAAACAGATGGCCAGACTCTTCCTTGAGATCTTAACAGAGACGTTGATTGATGGGGACAGTAGTCGGGAAATGCGTAATCTGTTACGTGAGGGACAGCAAGGGTCTGATCATGTAGTCCCTCCGGTGACGCTGCCGCCCGTATGGAATTTGGCTCTGCCCAATAGTCCACCCCATAGATCATATCTCACGAGGCTAACTGCCCCAGGCAAACTTCATTTTACTGTTGATGCCGTAAAGGTGGGCTTTGGCTCGATAAAACCGGACCTACAACGTTCGCCAAATGTAAGGTCTGAAGGCATAATTATTAAGTGGAACAAAATCTCACGGGGGGAGTCGGACTTCGACGAATCATTACAAAAGAAATTCGCAGCCCTGAATTTGACAGGCGAGGCGGCGATATCCTGGCAAAACACTCCGGATAATATATCTCTGGATGGTGTGGCAGAGATCATTAATGAGTCAGTTTCTGACTTTATCAACCAGATCCCTTTAATACCTTAACCATGCCCGATGCCCTCCAATCCATTCTAACCCAGGCCGGACTAGCCTTTGCGTCGCTACGCGCAATCAAAACGCCGGAGCAGGCTGTGGCGTTTTTCCGACAAATGGGGTACGAGATTCCTCCTGGAGCTTTTGGTGGGGCATTATCGGGCCTGTCAGCAAAGGCGAATGAACTAGTAGATGCCGTTCGCCTGTTGGCGGAAGCGAGCGGCGAAGGCGGCATTGCTGCAGCGATCGCCAATCTGCTTACACAACTAACTGCAACAGTTGACGCCATACGCCAGTTGCATGTCCAGATACAAGCCAACGGTGGTGCTGGGGTTCCCAATATTGCCGACTTTCCCCGGCGCCTGACCGACTTCCTCGTACTGGATTACTTTGATCATCAAAAACCCGAATTACATGAGACGCTGCATGTACTCGGCCTTATTGAATACGAACCCATCCCGGCTCCTGGAATATCGAGCCGCTTGATCAATTGGGATCGCTTGGGGCGATTCTTGACGGAGCCTAGCCGTATTTTCAATGACGTCTATCGTTGGGATAGTGACTTTGAGGTTGGAAAGTTTCTTGTCCGTCTTGAGTCGATGATGCGAGCTGCGTATCAACCTGGCGGGTTTTACCCATTGTCTGATGCAACCCGCGCCAAATTAGGGAACGCTGGGCCTGATCTTGTCGAGCTGCGCCTTCCGATCTTTCAGAAAGGTTTAACACCGGAAGACTATAGCCAATTCGGCATCACCTTTTCACCTGCCGAGGCAAAGACAGGCAAGAAAATGGGCATCGCGCTGTTGCCTTACCTGATGGGTACGTCCAAGTTTGAGTTCGAGGTATGCGACCGCGGTGAGTTGGCTTTCGAACACACTGGTGATATCAGGGGTATTGGTATCGTGGTGCGGCCCCCCTTTAGTGCCGAGGGTCTCAATTTAACCGGATCAATTCACTTCGCCGTGAAGATTCGGGAGAAACCGGCTCGTTCGGAAGAACTCACTCTCATAGGATCACACGGCGGGACTCGGCTTTCTATTCAAGGACTGGGCATCAATTGGTTTGTACAAGGGCCGCCGGACAAATTGGATTTAGGAATGGAAGGAGAAATTCAAGCTCTTCGCCTTGTAATCTCAGGCGGTGAAGGCGATGGTTTTCTGCAAAAAATTCTTTCCGGTTTAAACGTTCAGGCGGAAGCCGGGATTGCATTTGGAATAACCTTGCTGTCGGGTTTTACTTTCCGAGGCGGATCCAAGCTTGCGCTAGACCTAGCAACACACCTGGATTTAGGTGCAGTCAAAGTCGATGCTCTAAGATTTGCGCTATCTCCCGCCAACGATAATATTGGACTGGAGGCAGGGGCACTCCTCAAATTCGACATCGGTCCTATGCAAGCAGTGGTAGAAAACATCGGATTACGAGCTGCCTTCCATTTCCGACCAGGTAATCTCGGACCCGCAGATCTCGATATAGACTTCAAGCCTCCCAACGGCGTTGGACTGTCACTAGACGCAGGCGGCTTTAAAGGCGGTGGTTATCTTCTGTTTAACGAGGCAAAAGGGGAATATGCCGGAGCCTTGGAGCTGGATTTCCAGGGCTTTATATCGGTAAAAGCCATCGGGGTCATCAACACCAAGATGCCTGATGGATCACCTGAATTCTCGTTGCTCATCGTCATTTCGGCAGAGTTTACTCCTATCCAGTTGAGTTTTGGCTTCACGTTGAACGGTGTTGGCGGCATCATCGGGTTGAACCGAACCATTTTCGTATCCGCCTTGGCCGAAGGCGTCCGCACCAATGCCATCAAGAGTATTCTGTTTCCGGAAAATATCGTCGCGAACATTTCCCGGATCATCAGCGACATCAAGCAGTTCTTCCCACCCCTTGATGATCATTTTGTCGTCGGGCCGATGGGTAAGCTCGGCTGGGGGACACCTTCCATTATCACTTTGGAATTGGGCCTGCTACTCGATCTGCCCAACCCAATGTTCGCCATTGTCGGCGTACTCAAAGCGGTGTTACCCGACGAAAGTGCCCCCCTTCTGCGCCTCCAGGTTAACTTCGTCGGTGTACTCGATTTTGATCATGGTTATATCTTTTTCCGTGCCGATCTTTACGACTCGCGCTTACTTCTCTTCTCACTCACCGGCAGCATGGCTTTTCTTGTCTCCTGGGGTGAACAGCAAACTTTTGCTCTCAGTGTGGGAGGCTTCCACCCCGATTTTCGCGATTTTCCGAGCATTCCGGCACTTCCTGATGGCTTCCGCAATATGGCTCGGATTGGGATCAGCTTACTTTCAGATGACAATCCGCGCCTTAAGATCGAGTCTTATTTCGCTGTCACATCCAACACGGTTCAATTTGGCGCCAAGGTGGAGCTATATGCTGAGGCGGTGGGATTTAACGTCTACGGTTTCCTTGGTTACGACGTCTTATTTCAGTTTGATCCGTTCCGTTTTATTGCTAGCTTATATGGTGGTATTGCGCTGCGCGAGGATACGTCAGTTATTGCAGGTATCAATATCTCGGCCCGGTTAGCCGGACCGGGACTCTGGGATGCAAAGGGCGAGGCCGGCCTCACGATCCTCGTTATTGAAATCAGCATCGACTTTCATGTCACCTGGGGAGATCCTCCCCCCGCTATTGAGCCCGCCACCGAAGATCTGTTGGCGCTGCTCAAGCGGGAGCTAGCCAACACCGGGAATTGGCGAGCCGAACTGCCTCCGAATAATCATTTTGGCGTCACTCTCAAGAAAATTGAGCCGCCGGCCGGGGAAGAACTACTGGTCATTTATCCAGCCGGCGTACTGACTTTCAGTCAGCGGTCGCTACCCCTGGAAGATTATTTGATTCAAAAATATGGTAACAAGAAGCCCCTGAAAGAGAATAGATTCAAGCTGACTAATGCTAATTCCAACGGTAAAGTCATCCCTGCCGATTTCCAAGGAGTGCGCGAACTATTTGCTCCCGGTAATTTCACCGAATTGAGCGACAGCGACAAGCTCTCGCGGAAATCATTCGATCATTTACCCAGCGGCTTCAAGCTGACCGCCACATCAGACTTAGTTGTGGGAAAACCGGTGTCCAGGCCAGTGAGGTATGAACTTAATTACCTGCGTCGTAAGCAATTCCAGCTGATATTCGTAGGTGTTGTTGATCTGGCCGCACGGGCATATAACCAACTCGTCAAAAGCAGCGCAGTCCGCCAGTCGGCGCTTTCACTTCAACAAACCCGCAAATCACTCAATGCTCCGGCGGAAGTCCATTTGCCTCAAGAAATGTTCGCTCTCGCGAGTACGGCCAACCTGAAATCGCACCTCTACGACGGACAGAACGCAGTGCTTTTTGCAACTCAAGCAGAGGCGTACCAAAAACATCAAGAAATGATCAGCCAGAACCCTGCCCTCGCTGGGCAAATTCAGGTTGTGTCTCATTATGAATTAAATCCAGGCTGACACTTATGGCCACCGAAATCGAAGTCGCTAAATATCAATTTCAGTCCTGGGCGCGGAGGGGCATCGCCGCGCAAATCAACGAACAGGATACGCTGGGAAATCCTGCGGCTACATTGCCGGCCAATGAGCGCGCTTCGGTGTCTATTGGCGTATCCATCAACGGCGCGCCCGAAACGCCCAAAGATTTCGCCCTGATTGGTCCTGGGGATATCGTCGGAATTCTCCTTGGAGACGAAAGCCACCCTAGACAGATAGTACGTACCGAACCTGGGAATGGGATAACCAATTCCGAGCCGAATTACCTGGCGTTCATCGAGTTCTACGACGAAGACTTACTTTGGCGCTTTACACCCGCTAGACCTAACAATGACCGGCTTCGCCCTTGGCTTTTTTTACTAGTGCTAAAAGAAAGCGAATTCACACCTAATAACGAGCGACTTCCTCTTCCTACGGTCATGGTCAAGACCAAAGAAGCATTGCCGCCTTCTGATGAAACTTGGCTGTTTGCACATGTGCACACTGAGCAAGATATCGGTGCGGGTGAACTTTCCAATCTTGAAAAATACCTGAAGGATCTGCAAAAAGAGGTAACTACCGACCCCGATAAGATATATTGCCGTCTACTATCGCCGCGTCATCTGGAGCCGAACCAAAAATATTATGCTTTTCTTGTACCGACTTTTGAGGTTGGGCGGCTTGCTGGGTTAGGGATAGACATGCCGACAGAGGGTATATCAGCGCAAAAACCAGCCTGGGATGCCACAACAACAAGCGTTGAACTGCCGATTTATTACGCTTGGCAGTTCAGTACGGGGGAAAAGGCTGATTTCGAGTCCTTAGTCGAACTACTTGAACCTCATGTTCTAGATGCCAAGGTCGGCATACGCCCTATGGATTGCTCCCGCCCGGAATTTGTGCAAGTAGATGACAAGGGGCTGGTGAAACCCGGTAAACCCCCTTTACCTGCTGCAAAGCCTATTGTCCAGGGTTTGGAAGGTGCGTTGAAAACACGCGACACCAAACCTTTACCTGAAACCTTTATGCCGAATGCGTTTCAGGATGAATTGCAGATCCTGGTTAATCTTCCTGAAACGATTCAAACTAACCATGATGCTCCGGTAACCCCTGTGGTCTTAGATGAAGACTTTCTAAACGACCCGGTGGTAACTGCGCCGTTT
>Ga0066409_1000142_pt1 | contig 9543 bp, 23 predicted proteins | sample LakWasMet13_LOW5_2_FD_59496 | JGI IMG/M metagenome (GOLD analysis project Ga0066409, IMG submission 59496) | Freshwater sediment methanotrophic microbial communities from Lake Washington under simulated oxygen tension - Sediment Metagenome 13_LOW5 | ecosystem: Environmental > Aquatic > Freshwater... | reverse complement strand
CATAAGCATATTTTTACTCCTTTATTAAACATTTTAATATAATTATACTAAAAATGTAAAGCCTTTTGTTGTATTTCATTGTTTTTTATTGTGTTTATTTGTTGACAAATACCCCTGATAAATGCTAATATATACATATAAACACAAATAAACACAGTGTTAAAAAGGAAACATAACCAAAATGAAAACATTAAAAAACGACTTACAAAGTCAAATCAAACAAGAGATTAAAACTCTTTCAAATGATGAAATTGTTACACGATTTAAAGCTATGAAGTTAGAGCAACAAGACACAATGTCTGTAAGTCTAGCAATGGCTTTAGCTCAAGTAATTACAGTTCTTAAACGTGAGATTACAGATCGTGGTTTAGATTACCACACAGTTTAAGTTCATCAGGGCTTTAACTAGCCCTATCTTTCATCATTTTTACGAGGTTTATTTTATGTTTAATTTTTACGATTGGTTAGAGTCTAAGTCACTAGGTGATTTAGCTGTGATAGATTCAAAATTGTCAAATGATATTGACAATGAATTAAGAGATAATGAAGCTTTTAAAAAGAACTCTGAGTTAAATTTCCCAAGAATAAAAAGCTCAGTTTCTTTTAATGAGTACACCAAAGAAAAAAACAATTATATTTTAGATGTTAACAAAGCTAATGAATATCTAAATAATGCTTTATTTTCTTTAATTAATCCTTTTTCAGATGATATACAAGAAGCTTATGCCGACTATGTTTTAGATAAAATGGAGTGTTCATAATGGGATATAAAGATACAATCAAAACAATCTTAAGAGATGTTTGGGGAATACAAGACCGATACTTTGAGATTAATCTTAGTATTAAAAATGGACAGGAACTTTTAAGAGATTTTAACCCTCAAACTGTTAAAGCTAGGTTTGAAGTAAGTTTATCAGGTTCTTTTAAAAAACCTGTTTTGGTTGACATGTTTGTAACTGTTTGGGGTTCAATCAAATATGAAGTTGTATATAATAATCTTGATAACAAATACAGCTCATTCCTAAACACATTTATTCAAGCAATAGTTACTGAGCTAGAGCATGATATTAAATCAGCTCTTGAACAATACAAAACCAATTTAAAAAAATCAGCATAATATTTTAATCGGGGCAATATTGCCCCAAGGAGTCCACAACATGGAATTTTTAGAAACAAACAACTTAATCGGAATAGCTCAAAAAATCAAAGTAAGAAGTCTTGCAGTAGTACAAAACTTAAACGACATCAAGATTTACTTAGATACAAGAAAAAACTTAGAAGCTCAAGTTGAGTCTTTAAAAGTTGAAATATCAAAAGCAGTATATGAAAACACTGAGTTAAAAAATGAAAAAACAAGAGAGATAGCAATAAAAGAAGCTATTGTTGGCTCAGATAAAATCCAAGGTTTACTACTAGCCTTAAAATCTCTTGACTCAAAAATAAATGAGTTAGAAGTTAAAAATCTATGTGAAGACATAGAGATTAAGTTCTTAAAAAATCTTTTAAGAATAGCTGATATTTCAGTAAAAGTAGGTATTTAAAAATGTTAATCCAAACAAAGTTAAAAGCTTTACAAAATAAGGGTTTTAGCTTGAATCAAGTTCTTAAAAATGTTAAAATTGTTAATAGTGTTATTTTAAAAATTACTAACAATATGATTAACAGTGTAATTTTATTTCTAAGCCTTGAGGATACAGACTTAGAGGAGTCAAAAGAGAATTTAAAAACGGCTTTTAAAGTTGTTCCATTTTTTGTTGTTGCACTTTGCACATTTTTATTTTTATTAGGAGCTTAAAATAACATGAATTTAAATGAATTAACCCAAGAAATTCCGTACAAATGGAGAGTACAAAGTTATAGCAGAAGCTCAGAATTTGCAACTTGTGTAGCATATATTGATGCAAGAGATGTTATGAATATTTTAGATGAGGTGATGTCACCTGAAAATTGGCAAAGTGATTTCAAAGAAATAAAAGGCAATCTTTACGGTGGTATAGGCTTAAGAATAAATGATGAATGGATCTGGAAATGGGATTGCGGTACTGAGTCCAAAACAGATGGTGAAAAAGGCGAGTCCTCAGATGCTTTTAAAAGAGCTGGTGTTAAGTGGGGAATTGGTAGATTTTTATATGACATTCCTATGCAGTTTGTAAAAACAAATGAAAAAAAGACAGATAAAAACTTTCCTTATCCAATTGATGATAAAGGCAATAAAATAAAAGATTTATCTTTGCACTTTAATAAAAATTCAAAGATTACAACTTTTAAAAGAAAAGAAGTTAACCCGATTGAGATTCTTATAAATACCGTCAACGCTTGTAATAGTCTTGACGAACTAAGAAATATTAGAGCAACAAATCATGCTCTAGAATCAACAAATCAAGAGTATAAATCAGCTCTAAATAAAAAGTATCAAGAGCTATCAAGAGCAATAAATAATTAAAAAATAGGAGAAAAAAATATGTACTTATTAGTATCAAATAGTAGAGTTATTGAAGAAGTAAGCGAAGTTGAAACCGCACATGAAAGAGCTGTTGAACTTGCTAAAAAGTTAAAGAATGATGTTCAACTTGTAAAGGTTGAAGGTGTAGCTCAACATAAAATAGTTTTTACACCTTCAAAAGTTGAAATACCTGGTCCCGTTGAAATAAAAGAAACATCATTTGCTAAAGATGATATTGTTTCTGTTTTAGTTAAACCTGTAGTCACAGAAATAAAAAAAGTAATTAAAAAAGAATCAGCTCCAGCTCCAGTTAAACAAGCTGGTATGAATGAGGAAGTTTTTAATAAATTACTAAATGACTATGAAACAAAATTAAAAAGTGTTGACGGTTTTATGGACTTTGATGCAGTAGTACAAGATTTTGACAGCATATTTACAGATCTAACAAATGAACAAAGTGCAACTGTAAAATCAATTCAAAGTCTTAATTATGACAGAATAGATAGTAAATTAAAGGTTTTATTATCAAAAGATAAAGATAAGAAACTTGAAACAATTGAAGAACTAAAAGCAATAGATGAACAAATACCTCCAGTTTTTGACGAAAAAGAATTTAAAGATAAGTGTAAAGAAGCATTTTCACATGCTCAGACAAAAGCAAGATTAGAAGAGTATAGAGATCATCTTTTAGAAGAAAACAAAGATTTTGATAAAGTTGCAAAACCTATTATTTTTCAAGCTTTTTATGAGAGATTGTCAAATCTCCAAACATCAAAACCAAAGTATGTTGGAGTTTAATCATGAATAAAAAAGCAAAATCACATGAACAAAAAGTTAAAATGTCTAGTCTTTTCACAAAAGAATCACCAAAATATGGCAATAAATATGTTTCAAGACTAATCTTTCATCAAGAAAGTAGAAATTTAACTTTAAAAAAATCTTACTCGTTCGATAAATAAGTTAATTAAAATGTTCACTTCAAGTGAACATTTTAAACAGGTAAAAAATATGCAACTCCAAGATTTAAAATATGATTTCAAATATGGAAAAAAACGAGGCAGTATAAAAGAATATATTGCTCGAAACGGTGGTTATGCAGGTGTACTAGATTTACACGGTTCATTAAAAAAGTTTCTTGATGATATGAAAGATGCAGGTTATTCAAGAACTTGGGTTTATTTAATAAAAAAAGAATTTAAACGAAATGGTTATTAAATGTTCACTTGAAGTGAACAAAAACATGAGGTATTTAATCAAATGGACATGAAAGAATATTATAAAATTTATTTTTCAAAAGAAGAAAATAGACTAAAAAGAAAAGAACATCAAAAAAAGTATTATGCTAACGAAGAAAATAGACTAAAAAGAATAGAATATCAAAAAAAGTATTATGCTAAAGAAAAAAAGAGACTAGAAACTATAGAGCGTGCTAAAAAATATCAAGCTAATAAAATAGCTCAAGAGACAGAAGAAGAAAGAAAAGTTAGACTTCAAAAAAAAGCAGAATATAGTAAGCTTTATCGCTCAAAGAAAAAAAATAGATTAAAGCATTATGAGAGAAATAAAAATTATATAGCTAATAAAAGAGCTAGTGAAACAGAAGAAGAAAAACTTTTAAGACAAAAAAAAGAATCAGAATATCAAAAAGAATGGCTTAAAAAGAAAAAAGAAGAAAAAGTAAAAGAAGTAAAACCTAGTAAGCCTAAGAAGGAAAAAATTAAAGTTGAAAAAGTTACTTATGAGCCTAAGAAAAACAGTGTTTCATTAATCAAAGATAAAGACCAAAGAAAAAAACAATTTGAACAAAATAAGACAGATGAAAAAGTTAAAGTAATTAAATCATCAAATGAAATTTCTTTCTTAATCCAAGATCAGGAATTAAGAGGTATAGGTCTTAAAAAAAGTTACTTTAAATAAAAAATTATTAGAATATGGAGTTAAAAAAAATGAATGAAGATGTTTTAGATTTTGCAAAAAAATTAAGTGGTAGACAATATTTAAATGAAATCACAAGTCAAGAGGAAAAAGAAGCAAAGCAATTAAATTTAGTTGTTATTTTTGGTCAAAGTGACGATTTAATAGAATTACGAGGTGCTATTAATGATGAAATAGGTTGTTATGAAGGCGGTATTATTCCTTTTAGAAATAAAGATGTATTTGAATTAAAAAACCCTTTTGAGGACATAGACGAACAAATAAGCTTTTTAGAAAGTTTTGGGGTAGAGTTAAATCTAAAAAAAGTAGAAGCTGTTTGGTGTGATAAAGATTTAAATTGTTCCTGGTCTTATAAAACTGATATTCCACATCAAACATTTGATATTTTTGAAGATGATGAATTGTACTGTAAAGGGATTGTATTTAGTTTAGATGATATTTAAATAAAAAAAATTAAAAGGATAAACACTAATGAAAAAACTAACATTTTTAATGATAATAATATTTCTTTATTTTAATACAATTCAAAGTAAAGCTTGTGTTGAAATAAAACCAACTCCAGTTCCAAGCCCAACAGAAACACCAATTTTAACAAATCAAATTTAGGTGAATTAATAATATGATGACTGTTTTTCGTGATTATTCTTGTGACAATGATTATATTGGTTATACTTTTTTTGCTTATTCAAGAATAGAATCAACTAAAGATGTAAAACCATATTTAAATAGAAAAGAATCAAGAAATAAAAGGTATCAGAAAAGAAAAGGCAAAAAGCCAAATGTTTACTCCAAGTTTTCTCCCAAATTTGGAGTAAGTACATTAAAAAGTTCAAAAAATCAAAAACTGCTTTAAATGGCAGAAAATTAAAAAGAAAGTGAGAAAAAAATAAGATGAAAGATTTAAAAATAACAGAAATTGAATACTCCGAATTAAAAACAGGTTCAGGATATGATAATAAAAAAATAGCGATTAAGTGTATTGTTCCTGATGGTGAAAATCCTGATGATGTTTTAAATAAAGCTAAGGAATATGTACAAGAAAAACTGAATGAAGACGAAAAAATAAGAAAAAATCAACTTATAAAAGAACTTCAAAGTGAGATTCAGATATTAATAGAGCAAAGACAAATATTAAGAAATGAAGTAGATGATCTCGAAGAACTAAAACAGCAATTACCTATTATAAAATATTTTATTGATTCAATTAATAGAGTAACAAATGTGAGTTTACCATTTTAATGACTAAATATATTTATTTAGGTGATAGATTTACTACACAAGAATTTAAAAATAAAACTTGTGTGGCAGTCAAAAACAAAAATGACAAGTGTATAAGAGGTAAAAATTCAACAATGCTTGTTATTTTTGAAAATAATTTAGTTTGTAATGTACTGGTAAGGAGATTAAGAAAAATATGATGAAAGATTTAAACAGGTGAAATAATGGAAGAGTCAAAAGATAATGAGAATTTTCTGGAACATTTAAAACAAATTACAAAATTACACTCTGAAATAAAATATTGTGAGGGACTTATAGAAAATCTTGGGATAAGTGGACAAATTGAACATAGAAGAGATGTTTATGCTGTTGACTATTTTCGTTTGTATAACTCAGAAATAAAAGATTTGATAAGTAAATTCTTAATAGATAAAATTGAAATAAATAAAAAAAGGTTAAAAAGTTTAATTAAATGAAAGAATTGATTGAAAAAATAAAAAAGATTAAATATATGGATTATTATGATTGCGAATCTGCTCTTGATAGAGCTTTAGAGTTAATCCAAGAAGAAGAAAACAAGCCTTTTAATCCGACTGATTTTGGATTTAGAATATATGGAATAGGAGATTACCAAGTAACATTTATTAAAGAGATTAAACCATGTGTGTATATTTGGCTTAATCAATATGGAACAGAAAATCATTATTATTCTATATCAAAAACACCTAGTAATATAGCTCCTTGCATGATAGACAATGCAAAAATTAAAACAAACTTTGAAGCTAGAATTATATTAAAAAGCTTAGGAGTTATTGATTAATGGGTAAAATAATTAAATTAATCTCACGAAAAGATAAATCTAAGCAATCAAAAATATTAAAAACAATAGAATATTTAGTTGATTTATTGTTTGACGATAATTATGGTATCTACAAAACAAATGCAGAAGAATTTACACCAAAACTACAAAAAACAAAAAACTCTATAATTATTACAATTACAACTATTGATGGAGTTATTGAATGACATACATATTGTACATAATAGCTTTAATGCTTATTCCTGTCTTTTTTAATATTGTTTTTAGGATTTGGAAAAAAGACAATAACATAATGACAATACACGTTTCAAATGATTTTGATAGAAAATATCAGGAATATTTGATTAAAAAGAAAGTTGGTTTTTATGAATGAAATATTAGATATTGCTAATATGCAAAAAAATAGTCTCGGATTTGTAGATATTTATAAAATAAAAAGTCTGACAAAATCAAGCATTGAGTATATTAAAAATGTTCTTGATGAAAATTCTATTAATTATAGAGTTGAAAGATTTGGTTAGTTGAAAATAATTTAAATTTTTTTCAGACAAACACAACAAAACTTAATATTTATAACTTAGTTGTGACAAGCCTTTAAAGTACCTGATTATTGATAATTTCGGTTATCAATAATCAGGTATTGTTTTTTCTAGTGATTTTTACACTTAATTGTTTTTTATAGCAGTCTATAATTGATTAAAAGGATTTGTAAATTATGAAAAAAGAGACCGCTACAAAATTGATTGGTGAAATTGTAAAACCAATTAAAAAGGATTTAGTAAGCTGGGAAGATATACTTGCTCAGTATAAAAAAAGCTACATAAAAAAAGATAGCAATACTACTATATCAATTTGTCAAAATAAAGGTGGTGTTGGTAAAACCACATCAACTATAAATTTAGGCTGGTTATTCTCCCAGCTCGGAAAAACTCTTTTAATTGATCTGGATCCTCAAGCTAATCTTAGCAAAACTTTTAGTATATCAATTACAGATGAACCAAGCCTAAAAGAATTTATTGATAACAAAGATTCTACTGCTATTTATAATGTAAGTAATAATCTTGATATTATTCCAAACACAAAAAGTTTTGAAGACTGGAAAAAACATTTAATTACTAAAAGAAATCCTAGTTATCTTTTATCAAAAGCTTTAAAAGATTTAAAAAAAACTTATGATTTTATTTTAATAGATTGTCCTCCGAGCATGGATATTTCTTTTGATTTAGCTTTCTATTCATCAAACTATGCATTAATTCTCATGGATGGTGATGCCTACAGCATGGATGGTTTAGAAAATATTTTAGAAGAAATACAAAAAGTAAAAGATGAGGATGTTTCAAATGGTTCTGACTTAGAAGTTTTAGGAATTGTATTTAATGCTTATAAATCAACTAATCTGATGAATACTATAATAGATAAAGCCAAAGAAAACTATTTTATCTTTAATACAAAAATAAGAGAAAATGTTGCTATACCTGAAAGTCAGGTCATGAAAACAAATGTTTTTAATTACAATGAAACATCAAACGGATCTGTAGACTTTTTTAATTTATTTCAAGAAATCATGGTAAAAATCTAATGGCAAAAAACTTTGTTTCAAGTGTAAACGTCTTTAACTCTGAAAAAAAAGGACAAATAATATTTAATGAAAATCAGAAACTAAAAGAAAATCTTGAAAAGTCAAAAAATGAAGTCCAACATTTAAAGGATATGATAAAGCAAGTTCAAGCTTCAAGTGAACATTCAAAAATCTTTTTTAAAGATATTAATTTAGTAAGAAATATTAGAAGTGACTATGAATTTGAAAATATTGAAGAACTTGCAAATGATATTTTAAAAAATAGTCAAATACAAGCTGTTACTTTAACTAAAGATAATAATCTTATTGCTGGATACAGGAGATATAAAGCAATTGAGTTTTTATACAATCAAAAATTACATTCAGGTGAAATTTTAGTAACTAATCTTGATAAGACTTATTCAGAAATTGGTAAACAAACTTTTGATAAATTACAAATTTCTGAAAATGAGCAAAGAAAAAACTTAGATAATTTTAACTTATCAGATTTATTTAATGAATATATCAACGATGGAAAAAGTCAAAAAGAAATAGCAGAAATATTTGATAAATCTAAAAGTAAAGTAAGTGAATTATTAAGTATTCAAAAAATACAAACTAATATTTCTGTAAAATTAAAAGAAATTCAATATTATGGAATGACTTTAAAAAAGTTCCTTGCAAGGAACTTAAAGCCAAAAGATAGACAAAGCCTTATTATAGGAGTTACACCATTATATAAAATATCCTCAGTTTCAGAGAAGGACCAGGTAAAAATATTTATAGAACTTTTTGGATCAAAGATTCATTCTGATGACTTGAAAGATTTAAAATACACAAAGTTTGTAAAGACTAAAGAAAACTATATAGACTCAGTGTCTAAAAAATTTGATAAAGAGTTTGAACGATTTGAAAAAAAATATACTGATGAAAAATCCAAACAAATAATTGATAAAGCCAAAGAATTTAAAGAAATGATGGAAAAAGAGTTAAGGAAGTTACAATGAAAGATAGTGAAGTATTAGACAGTTTAGAAAAAATAAATGTAGAGCTGATGGCAATATATGAAGAGCTAAGTTTTTTAAGAGATGAAACACCAAGCATGATTCAAAAAATACCTAATCAAATTAGACAAGTTTTACCTGGTGTTGAACAATTAGTTTCTGATTATAGAGATGCTCTTATTTTTTACAATAGAGATGATACAGAAAAATTAGACAAAATTTTAAACAAATATAAGTAACAAAAAAGCTACCACTTTTATATGGTAGCTTTTTTGCTATTTGGAGAAAAACACATGTCAGGGAAGTATCTTTTTTAAATCGTCTTTATTTTCTTTCAGGAATTCTAGATAAGATTGATATTCTTTAACAATTTCCTCTAAATGTTTTACTCTTAAACTTAAGTATTCATGATTTTTTTCTATAGTTGTTATTACTATAGTTAATTTATTTACAGCTTCCGAAAGAGTTTTATTTGTTTCTCGCATTGAGCCATGTAAATCTCGTAAGAAAAAACCTATTATACCCAACATTATTGTAAGAATAAAGATTGCTATTGTTATGTAAA
>Ga0066409_1000135_pt1 | contig 9808 bp, 13 predicted proteins | sample LakWasMet13_LOW5_2_FD_59496 | JGI IMG/M metagenome (GOLD analysis project Ga0066409, IMG submission 59496) | Freshwater sediment methanotrophic microbial communities from Lake Washington under simulated oxygen tension - Sediment Metagenome 13_LOW5 | ecosystem: Environmental > Aquatic > Freshwater... | reverse complement strand
CCTTCGGCGACGACATTCAAACGTGCGCCGACGGAATCGCCGGATTTGCGAATGCCGTCCATGAAGCGTTCGAGTTCGTCTACCTGATCGGCACAGGGCCAGAAAAAGGGATTCGCTTCGACGGCATTCCAGTCGAAGGCTTTCGGTTTCAGGTCGCCAACTTGCGCGACATAACCGCGAACTTGAATGCCGTATTTTTGCAGCAGCCATTTTTTGGCAATGACGGCCGCAGCCACCCGCATCGTGGTTTCACGCGCCGAAGAGCGACCACCACCGCGCGGATCGCGAATGCCGTATTTCTGCCAATAGGTGTAGTCGGCGTGACCTGGGCGAAATTGCTGCGCGATATTGGCGTAATCCTTGCTGCGCGCATCGGTGTTGCGGATCAACAGGGCAATCGGTGCACCGGTGGTTTTCCCTTCAAATACGCCCGACAGGATTTCGACGGCGTCTTCTTCATGACGTTGCGAGGTATGACGTGATTTACCCGTCGCGCGACGCTGCAGATCGTGATCGAATTCCTCCGGCGAAATTTCAATGCCGGGCGGGCAACCATCAAGAACGCATCCAATCGCCGGACCGTGGCTTTCGCCAAAGGTGGTCAATACCAGCATACGACCTATGGAATTCATGCTCATCGGCGTGCGTCTGCCAGTGTCTTGATCGCGTCGTGGTGCGTGACCAGATCCTCGCGCTCGACGACAAAAATGCCCATCTGGCCAACCTTGAACTCCACCCATGCCAGCGGCAATTGCGGCAATAGTTTCACCAGCGCATGCTCGCTTTCGCCCACCTCGCAAATCAGAAAACCATTTTCGGAAAGGTGATCGGGGGCATCACGCAATATCTCCAGGGCCAGATCCAGCCCGTCGTCGCCGGCACGCAAACCCAGTTCCGGTTCGTGCGAATATTCTTTCGGCAATGCATCGGTTTCGGCATGTGTCACATAGGGCGGATTGGTCACGATCAAATCGTAAACTTCGCCTTTCAAGCCGCGAAACAAGTCCGACTGCCGCAATCGGACATTCCGGGTTTCAAGGCGTTCGACATTTTCCTTCGCAAGCGAGAGAGCATCTTCACTGATATCAGCGCCTTCGACCTGCCAATCGGGATGGTAATGCGCCGTCGCGATCGCAATGCAACCCGATCCGGTGCACATATCCAGTACGCGCGTAATTTCACGGCCGCCAGCCCATGGCTCAAAACTGGTTTCTATCAATTCGGCAATCGGGGAACGTGGTACAAGCGCGCGGTGATCGGTCTTGAAACTCAGCCCGGCAAACCAGGCCTCGCCCGTCAAATAACAGGCAGGAACACGTTCATCGATACGGCGCTGGAACAAATCGAGAATCCGGTATTTTTCTTCTTCGAGTAATTTAGCCTGACCATAAGCCGGGCTTAGATCGTGTGGAAGATGCAGCGCATGCAATACCAGCTGGGTAGATTCATCGAGCGCATTGTCGTAGCTGTGGCCGAAGCTCAGACCTGCTGCATTAAAGCGACTGGCGCCCAAGCGGATAAAATCGATAATGGTGGTAAGTTCTTGGCTCATGGCGCGCTCGCAGTGTGAAGGCACATTATAAGGCATGCCATAAGGCAAGCGGCTGCCTGCTGGCTTATAATGGCGCCATGAAAATCAAACATCAGCGCGGCATATACAGTAAATCCATTCTCTACATCATTCTGGCCGCGTTCGCGGCCGGCTTCGGCTTGTGGGCCGGGCAACACTGGATGAAGACGGGGAAGACTGCGACCGTACCGGCAATGCAGACGGTCCGCATGTTTCCCGAGGTGCGCCAGATACCCGACTTTTCCCTGCAAGGCCCCGACGGCAAGGTCGTGAACAAGGCATCGATCAGCCGACACTGGACCCTGGTTTTTTTAGGCTTCACCCACTGCCCCGATATTTGCCCGACTACGCTGGGTGAATTGTCCAAGGCCCAGAAAGCATGGGAAAGCGTTCCCGCAGCAACACGCCCGAGAGTTTTGTTTGTATCGGTCGACCCGGAGCGCGACACGGCCAAGGCCTTGGCTGAGTACGCCGCTTTTTTCCATCAGGACACCTTGACCGCGACGGCGCCTGAACCTGCGCTGGGCGACTTCGTTCAATCCATTGCCATGGTGTATGCAAAAAAACCTCTGGAAAACGGCGATTACACGATGGACCACTCCGCTTCGATTGTGGTGCTAAACCCGCAGGGCAACGAAGTGGGCATCATTCGTCCGCCTTTCGCGCCGGAAAAAATTGCTGCCGATTTGTTGGCGCTATCGAAATAATCAACACCCCCTTTCGGAAAAACGACATGAGTCTGGCAGTACTTCTTCAATATTTGATGCCGCACCGTTTCTTTTCGCGGCTGGCTTATTTCGTCGCGAGAAACGAATGGAAACCTTTTAAAAACTGGCTCATCGCACTCGTCGTCAGAAAATTCAACGTGAATATGGACGAAGCGGAGGTCAGCGACCCCCTGAGCTATGCCAGCTTCAACAAATTTTTCACGCGCGCTTTGAAGCCCGATGCTCGCGTTGCCGACCCCGACCCCGACAGCCTGCTGATCCCCGCCGATGGGAAAATCAGCCAGATCGGACGCATTCAACACGGCGATATCTTCCAGGCCAAGGGTCACAGTTTCACGGCGGCGGAGCTGCTGGGCGATGATGAAGCCGCCAAGCCTTTTGCCGACGGCTGGTTCGCCAACATCTATCTGTCACCGCGCGACTATCATCGCGTGCACATGCCTTGGACCGGCACGCTCACCGAAACCGTGCATGTTCCCGGCCGCCTGTTTACGGTCGCGCCTTGGGGCGTAAAAGCGATTCCGCGCCTGTTTGCACGCAACGAAAGACTTGTCTGCCATTTTGATACCGACCACGGACCGATGTGCCTTGTCATGGTCGGCGCCCTGCTGGTCTCGGGCGTTGAAACGGTCTGGAGCGGCGTTGAAATTCCCAAATATGCCTCGCGCATCCAACGCAAGGATTATCGTGGCAAGAATATTCAACTCGAACGCTTCGCCGAAATGGCGCGTTTCAACTACGGCTCGACCGTCATTTGTCTGTGGACCAAAGATGCGGTGCAATTGAACGAATTTCCCACGGAAACGCCGACGGTGCTTGGAAAAGTACTGGGTCATGTCATCCATAAAAATTAACGAGGAAATATCCATGCAGTGTCCCAAATGCAATGCGACGATGGAAAAACTGAACACGCCTGCCGGCGATGTTGACCGCTGCACCTCCTGCAAAGGCCTCTGGCTGGACGTGCTTGTGCACGAAGACATCAAAAAAATCGCCGCCGAAGTTGATATCGGCGATGCCGAAACCGGATCGAAACTCAATACCACCGATCAAATCAATTGCCCGGCCTGCCCCAGCAGCAAGCTGATCCGCATGGTGGACCCGATCCAGCCACATATCTGGTTTGAGAGCTGCCCAACCTGCTACGGCCGTTTTTTCGATGCCGGCGAACTCACGGATTTATCCGAACGCACGCTGGGTGATTTCATCAAATCGTTCTCCGTGAAGGAAAGAAACTAGTCTTCTCTCCACGACGCTCAAGCACCCTTGCAGCCTGCATGGGTGCCGCTTTATTGCATTACAATGCGGTCATGGGCAACCAGCAGAATATCCGCATTTTTCAAACCGCCGACCATGAATGCGGTTACTGGCGTGACCGGCTAGCCCGCGATCTGGTACTCGACCCCGAAGATGCACGCTTGCCCTCCATGTATGGACAGGCATTGATGCTCGGATTCCGGCGCTCCGGATCCCACATTTACCGTCCGAACTGCATCGGTTGTTCCGCCTGCGTTCCCGTGCGTGTTCCCAGTTTCAAGTTTGAGGCGAATCGAAACCAGCGCCGCTGCCTGCAGCGAAATGCCGACCTGCGGATTTCCGTAACACCGGCGCATCGCAACGCCGAAGTATTCGACCTTTATCAGCGTTACCTGAATTATCGCCACGCCGGTGCCGGCATGGATGAACCGGAAGCCGAGGATTTCGATAATTTCCTGATCTGCCAATGGAGCCCGACGGTTTTTATTGAAATCCGTGAAGACACACAATTGCTGGCGGTGGCGGTGACCGATGTTTTACCGGATTCGCTTTCCGCGGTTTACACTTTTTTCGACCCGGAACATGCAGCTCGCAGTCTGGGTACTTTTGCCATCCTGCAACAAATTGAACAGGCCAAAGCGCATCGCAAGGATTTTTTATATCTCGGCTTTTGGCTCGATAAACACAAAAAGATGGATTACAAACGGAATTTCAAGCCGCTGGAATTTTTGCAAGGCAAAAACTGGCGGCCGTTTCGGGAGAATGATGCATGAGAAGCTTTCTGTTAACCGCGGGCATCCTGCTTTGTACGGCCTGCCAAACCACCGACCCCGACATTCATCCGCTGACACAGCCGGTTTTCTCCGAAGCCTCTCCTCCGGTACTGACGGGCCAAGACATGCACAATAAAAGCATCCGCTTCGCTACTTTCAACACCTCGCTTTACAGCGAAGATGCAGGCGGCCTGATCGAGCGCTTGCGAATGGACGATTCCGCCGCGAAAAAGATTGCTGCCGTGATACAACACCAGCGTCCGGATATCTTGCTGCTGAATGAATTTGACTACGACGCAGAAGGATCGGCTGTTGATATATTTCTGAAAGACTTTCTCGGAAAGCCGCAGGATGGCCAAAAACCCATCGACTACCCTTACGTTTTCTCGGCGCCGGTGAATACCGGCGTTCAAAGCGGAATGGATCTGGACAATAACGGAACGATCGGCGGTAACGGTCGGGACCGCGGCAATGACGCTTACGGTTATGGTTTGCATCCTGGCCAATACGGCATGCTGGTCTTATCGCAATATCCGATTGACAGAAACAATATTAGAACCTTCCGGAATTTACTCTGGAAAAACCTTCCCGGCGCGAGCATCCCCCTAAACCCTGCCACCAACACCCTCTGGTACAAACCCGAGGTCTGGGCACGTCTGCGACTTTCTTCCAAGTCCCATTGGGATGTGCCGATCGAAACACCTCGCGGCATCGTGCATTTTCTGGTGTCGCATCCGACGCCGCCGGTTTTCGATGGCCCGGAAGACCGTAACGGCGCACGCAATCATGACGAAATAAAATTATGGGCGGATTATTTAAGTCATGAAAAAGCCGAATGGCTTTGCGATGACAATGGAATCTGCGGTGGCCTGCCTTCGGATGCCCGTTTCGTGATAGCCGGCGATTTGAATGCCGACCCCCATGATGGCGATGGAAAACCCGGCACCATGCGGCAATTGCTGGACCATCCGCGCGTGCTGAAGCATGCAGCACCTCGCAGCGAAGGCGCCGTTATTTCTTCGCAAACCGTTGGGCAAGGCAATTTGAATCACAAAGGCGATCCGGCCGAAGACACCGGTTTTTTCGGGCCTAAAGTCGGCAATATGCGACTGGATTACGTGCTGCCTTCGGTCAATCTCACAATAAGTGGTTCGGGGGTATTCTGGCTAAAGCCGGGTGATACCGGTTATGCATGGATGGATGCCAGTGACCATCACATGGTCTGGCTTGATTGGTAAGAGGGTTATCAACCCCGACATTCTTGCAGATTGATCGGGACTGAAGTACCTCTTTCGGTGGAAGGAGTCAGGCAAAACCGAAACTACCGTCTTCGCCATGCAGGGAGACGATGAGTCGTATCATCTGGGTGGGAATCATCAATTCGAGTTCGATGTTTTTCCCTTCGGAATTCTGGCCACTCAAGGTTAGTTCGCAAAAAGCGCCACCGGTATCTATATCAACGCTCACGATGTGCGGTCCCTGCGGACCATCGGTCAAATAAGGTTTGATCGTTTCACCCAGGGCTTCAAGCGCCTGTGGGTATAAAAAAACCGCGTACACCTGTGATTCGCCCATGGCAGCCTCAGTCGAGCAATTGAATATTTAATTGCGCGGCAGCATTGCGCGCCTTTTCACGCGCGTGTTCAATACTTTCGCCGCGCGCCAGGCTCACTGCGACTCGTCGCTGCCCTTCGACTCGGGGCTTGCCGAACAAGCGCAATGCAGTATCGTCCTGCGTCAGCGCCGCCTCGACGTTTTCAAAATAGGGAACGCCATGCCCCTTTGCAAGAATGGCGCAGGAAGCAGAAAAGCCGTGGGTGCGGATATTGGGAATCGGCAATCCAAGAATCGCGCGTGCGTGCAGGGCAAACTCGGAAATGTCCTGAGAAATCAGCGTCACCAATCCGGTGTCATGCGGCCTTGGCGACACCTCGCTAAACCAGACCTCATCGCCCTTCACGAACAATTCCACGCCAAACAAACCCCAGCCGCCAAGATCATCGGTAATTTTTTTCGCGATATCCCGCGCACGTTGCATCGCGAGATCCGACATCGGTTGAGGCGTCCAGCTTTCGCGGTAATCTCCGTCGATTTGCAGGTGCCCGATGGGGTCGCAAAAACTTGTTCCGTCACGGTGGCGCACGGTGAGCAAGGTGATTTCGTATTCGAAATCGATAAAGCCTTCAACGATCACGCGACCTTGACCGGCACGACCACCGGACTGTGCGTAATCCCAGGCTTTATCGATATCACAGGCTTGGCGAACGGTACTTTGTCCTTTGCCGGATGAACTCATCACCGGCTTTACGACGCAAGGAGTGCCGATAACGGCTACCGCTTCACGATAGTCTTCCAGCGTATCGACAAAACGATAGGGCGATGTGGGCAAGCCCAGGGTTTCGGCCGCGAGCCGGCGAATGCCCTCGCGATCCATGGTCAGGCGTGCCGCGCGAGCCGTGGGAATAACTCTCACGACGCCTTCGTGTTCGAGCTCTACCAATGTCTGGGTATGGATTGCTTCGATTTCCGGCACCACCAAATCAGGCTTTTCATGCGCGATAAGATCTCGCAAGGCGGCCGGATCCAGCATGTTCAATGTGACGCACCGATGCGCGACTTGCATCGCGGGTGCGTTATCGTATCGGTCAGCAGCAATCACTTCGATGCCGTAACGCTGCAACTCCATGGCGACTTCCTTTCCCAGCTCGCCCGACCCCAAAAGCAATACTTTGGTGGCGCGTGCGGTTAGCGGGGTTCCAATAGTGACGGCAGATGCTTTCATGGACTTGGGTTTTGTTGGATGTAACTTATTGTAACGCGCAAATATTCATGTGAGGCCAATATTCTGGCATTCTTGGCTACCCCGCGACCGATACGTAAGCCAATGCGATTTTTTATTATTGCCTTCTGTCTTCTTTTGAATTTTGAATGTCTTGCCGCCCGATGGAGCGAACCGGAATATGCCGGTACCAAGACGGACGCAGATCTCGAAGAAATGAGCGGCCTGGCGCCGTCCCAAATTCACAAGGATGTACTCTGGGTCATCAATGACGGCGGCAATGAAGAAAAACTCATCGCGATGCGTACCGATGCCAGCCGTATCAGCAGTTTCAATTTGAAGGGCGTCAAGAATACCGACTGGGAAGATATTTCCAGCTTCAAGCTCAACGGTAAAAACTACATCATGATCGCCGATACCGGTGACAACGGCGGCATTCGCAAAAGCCTGCAAATATACGTATTCGAGGAACCGAAAGATTTGGCCGATGGCCAGTCACTCGAACCGGCCTGGAGCTTTGATTTTAAATGGCCTGATGGCGCCCGCGATTGCGAAGCCGCCGCCGTCGATGCCGCCAGAGGTGAAATTCTTCTCGTCTCGAAAAAACGCGTTCCGCCGGAATTGTTTCGATTGCCATTGCAGCCGACGACAAAAAACGTGGTCGCAGAGAAAATCGGCGAACTGCCGGGAATCGAGCAGCCCGACAAAGCCGAAATGGAAGAAAATCCGGTATACGGTCGATATCGCTCCCAAGTTACCGCTGCCGATTTGAGCCCCACAGGCCGAGTGCTCATTGTCATGAATTATCACGCTGTCTATTTTTACGTGCGCGACGCCGCCGGCACCTGGAAAACGGCCTTGTCGACCAAGCCCTACAGCATTTCGTTTCCCTGGCTGCCTCAGGCCGAAGCCGTTACCTTCAACCGCGAAGGAACCGCCATCTATATCGGTAGTGAACAAAGACCCGTGCCATTATTACGGTACAGAGCAATAAAATAACTCATTGATTATCATAGAAAACCGGATTTATTCCGGTTTTTTTTCGACTGCCACTTTACTTTTGATATCATTTTGATATCTTTGTAAACAAAGTCACCACCACCGAGAAATCTCATGAAAGAGAATAACGTCCACTCCCTCCCCGGTATTCCCGTCCTACTGGTCTTGTTGGCCACGCTATTGGCGATGGCAGTCTTGATGATCCAGTCCCTGGCAAACGAAAACATACTTCTATTGATTGCCTGTCTGGCGATTGGAATCGTTTCTTTCGTCTTGCTGTTCGGTTTGTACATGGTTGAACCAAACCAGACGGCTGTCATGAGTTTGTTCGGAAAATATATCGGCACTGTCAAGGAACAGGGACTACGCTGGAATAACCCCTTCTACGCCAAGAAAAAAATCTCGCTGCGGGTCCGCAACTTCGAATCCAGCAAGCTCAAAGTGAATGATCTGGAAGGCAGCCCAATCGAGATTGCCTCCGTCGTTGTTTGGCAAGTCGTGGATTCGGCCGAGGCGATCTACAACGTGGACGACTACGAAAGCTTTGTCCACATCCAATCCGAATCGGCTTTGCGCGCGATGGCCACCAGTTACCCTTATGACCAGCATGAAGACGGCAAAGTCTCTTTGCGCAGCCATGCGGCGGACATCTCCAAACATTTGACCGAAGAAATCCAGGAACGTCTGGCACAAGCAGGCGTCAGCGTCATCGAAGCGCGAATTTCGCATCTGGCCTATGCGCCAGAAATTGCCCAGGCCATGCTGCAGCGCCAGCAAGCCAGCGCGATTATCGCCGCACGGACTCGCATCGTCGAAGGCGCCGTCAGCATGGTGGAAATGGCTCTCAGCGAATTGTCGAAACGCAATGTGGTCGACCTTGATCCGGAGCGCAGGGCCGCGATGGTCAGTAACCTGCTTGTCGTTCTCTGTGGCGAGCGCGGCACGCAACCCATCGTGAATGCCGGTTCGATCTACTAAGTCATGAACGAGAAAATACTGGCCACCGTCGTCATTGCGATCAGCACGCTACCGTCGCTAGGCATTGGCATTTCGTGTATTACCCGTCGCTGGATGCCCGAGCAATTTTCAAAGTCCGCCAACAGCACGCAACTGCAATGGGGGCTCGGGCTTGGGATGCTGGCAATATCGATTGGACTGCTGGCTTTCAGCCTCATGATCTTGCTATTACCCGGCGACGCAATTGAAATGATGACACCTTACTTTGTGGTGATGATAAATATTGTCGCGCTGGCGATGGTTTTCTATTTGCTTCGAAAACAGAAACAAGAAAAATGAGCGAAAAAAAGGCATACCCACTGCGCATCAATGCCGAGATTCTCGACGCGGTACAACGCTGGTCCGACGATGAACTTCGGTCATTGAATGCGCAGATTGAATATGTGCTGAGGGAAGCCCTGCGTAAAAATGGCCGATTGAAAGACAATACATCCGAAAAGAAACCATCCGAATAGCCTGAAAAGGAGATTGTCGTGATTCACAACATCCATATGATTCAACGCCGACTCGAAGGCAAATCCAATGCAATGCTTCGTCCGATTATTCTGACATTCCTGCTGTTGCTGGCGGCGGGCGTCTTCGTTCTTCTCAACAACAATTAAGGTTTGATGCCAATGGCAAATGATCGCTGGTCATATCAAGTCGTGGAACTCGGAAGTTCTTTCTTGGGGCCGCCCAAGCCGGA
>Ga0066409_1000131_pt1 | contig 9866 bp, 9 predicted proteins | sample LakWasMet13_LOW5_2_FD_59496 | JGI IMG/M metagenome (GOLD analysis project Ga0066409, IMG submission 59496) | Freshwater sediment methanotrophic microbial communities from Lake Washington under simulated oxygen tension - Sediment Metagenome 13_LOW5 | ecosystem: Environmental > Aquatic > Freshwater... | reverse complement strand
ATTGCCTCGCGGCAATAGCTTATCGCGCCGTGACGGGTATCAGGATTTCGTTACGGCGCATGAACCAAGGCATGAATGGCGGATCATAACGCGCCCAGCTGGCTTCGCCGTTGATCACCAGCTTGTTCTTAGCGATCCAGGCTTCCAGTTGTGTTTTATGTTCTTGATATCGCTTCTCGCTCCACAAACCGGAATACCGAATGGCGGCAACGCGTTGCGCCGGGACAAGCCGCAACGTAACTTTAGCGTCGTTAGGTTTTGGCAGCGTGTTCAAGGTATAAGAAGCGGGCATCATAAAACTTACCACCCATCTATTACCGCTGCCCTGTTGGCCTACTGGCGCGGTCATGCTTATTTTTTCGGACGCGGGTGATTGCGACACCGGCGCCGTCATCGCCACTTTGTTACGCGATTGATTGTCGCCGGATATGTAGTTGAAAAGCCGGCTGAATGCCTTGCTCGACGCGTTTTCGAGGCTTCCGTCGACCTGCGTTTCAGCAAGGATATGAGCTTCGTAATCCCGAATTTCAATGACCCCTTCTTGCCTTGTTACCGTGTATTTTGCTTCTTCGGTTGCCATTGCGGATGTCACTCCCAAGAACGAAAGGACTAAGTTAAAAGCGATTACGGCTGAACGATTCATTCCTGCACCTTGAAGTTTTGCTGATGCATGGTTACTGAATATGCGTGAATGCATCGAGAAGTCGGTTCAATTTCATACGACATCGACAAAGGCGGTCGTGCTAACTGACTTTTATCACCCTTATGAACCGTCCACTAATGGCTTGGGCGTGATGGTGCTGGCGGCCATTGGAAGTCTGTGTCATCAAGACAACAGCATCAAAACCAAGCAGCATAATGCCATGCTCACCGGGAAGACATGATATCTATCGTCCAACTATGTGTGTTTTCGCACGGAAATTTTGGGTTGCAGCAGGCAGGATGAGAAACACAAAAGCTAGTTATTCTCTGCCCGCCAAATAAATAGGAAGACCCATGACCGTTGCCAGCGTAATGACCGATACACCCGTTTGCTGTACCCCAAAATCCCTGCTTTCTGATGTCGCGAAAATGATGATTGACAATGACTGTGGACAGATTCCGGTCGTAGAGAGCCTTACCTCACGCAAACTCGCCGGGGTAATAACGGATCGCGATATTACTGTCCGTATTGTTGCGCAGGGAATTAATTCGTCTGAAGCCTATGCCGCTGATTGCATGACATCGCCTTGCATCACCGTCAAACCAGAAGACAGCGTTCAAGATTGCTGCACTCTGATGGAGACAAACAAGATCCGTCGTGTACCCGTTGTCAACGAGAGTAATGAAGTTATCGGCATTGTTTCCCTGGCGGATGTGGCGCGCCACGCAAATGCGTCGGCAACTGTCGCAGTGGTAAAGGAAGTCTCTAGCGTTTCTTAACAAGATCCTGACGGTCATCGGATTCGATGGCCGTGCTTCTCTATTCATTGCTCGCAGTGATCTATTTTTTCGCGAACGCAGTCCATAATTTTCGCAATCGTTAACGCTATGTGTTCGATTAGAATAATTTTCTCACTCGTTTCACACGATGCGAACAGTGCGTGATTATTTGGTGCCATATACATAAAAACGATTGATAATTTTCACCACCTACCGACTTCAAGCCGTTTAATGTGGCAGCACGAATTAGCACTTCTACAGCTTGTAGATCTATTCGTTTTTCCACAAACCTAATGGAGTTATCGCATGAAAATTCGCACAATCGTTTCCGCCATTGCAATCACTGTTGCTTTATCCACGACCGCAATTGCCGGTTCGATGCAGGCAAAAAATCCTATGGTAGGTGGCGCCGCCATGTACCCGACAAAAGACATTGTCGACAATGCAGTCAATTCGAAAGATCACACGACACTTGTCGCTGCGGTTACGGCAGCCGGCCTGGTTGAAACACTAAAAAGCGCGGGTCCATTCACGGTATTTGCACCTACAAATGCTGCGTTCGCCGCATTACCAGCAGGCACCGTGGACACGCTTCTTAAACCAGAAAATAAAGCGGCGTTGACTTCTATTCTTACCTACCACGTTGTATCGGGCACACTCGATAGCAAGGAACTCACCGCCAAAATTAAGGCAGGCGGCGGCAAGGCTGTACTGACCACCGTTCAAGGCGAATCACTGACAGTGTCCGGCAGCGGCAATAAATTCAAAGTAACCGATGCAAAGGGTACGGTCGCTAACGTCACGATTAACAATGTCTATCAAAAGAACGGCGTGATTCTTGTGATTGATAAAGTATTGCTCCCTAACTAAGTTTTGATAATTACCACAGAGAAAGGCGGCTACGGCCGCCTTTCTCGTTTTCATCGTATTATGTTTCCCGTTGGAAACTAGAATAGTGACATTAGTCGATTGGCAACAAATTGCCGTGAGCGGTATGCTTCGTAACAGTATCAAATAATTACCGAGGATCCTTATGGACCGCCGTCATTTTCTAGCCGCTAGCAGCCTGGCTGCAGCAGCTCCTGTACTTAGCCAGACCATCGGAAGCAGCACGCAAACAGCCAATGCTTCTAGTTTATCCAAGCGCGTGGATTTCACTACCGACGGCCTGGGATTAAATCCTGGCGAATACGCCATGCTGTTACAGCACACGGTGACTAAAGAAAATTTCGAGCCCGACTATTACTCCAATGGCGGGGCCATTGCAGAGCTGGAACAAAAATTTGCGAAATACCTTGGCAAAGAAGCCGCCCTATTTGTTCCTACGGGTACTTTGGCGAACCATCTAGCAGTAAGAAAGCTTGCCGGCAATGATCGTCGCGTTATCGTGCAGGCCGAAAGCCATTTTTATAATGACAGTGGTGATTGCGCTGAAACTTTGAGTGATTTGAACCTTATCCCATTAGCACAAGGTCGCAGCACCATTGAACTTGCAGAAGTAAAGCAATGGGTCGAGCGTTCGGCTGGTGGGCGCGTGCCGAGCAAGGTCGGGGTCATTTCGATAGAAAACCCGGTGCGTCGAAAAAATCATGAAATGGTGAGCTTTGAAGAACTGCAACGCGTCTGCGTTTACGCACGTGAACAAGGCATCCGGCTGCATATGGATGGTGCACGAATGTTCAATCTTCCCTTGCATTCGGGTAAGAGCGTCAGAGATTACGCGGCACTTTTCGACAGCGTGTATGTTTCTTTATGGAAACATTTCAATGCTGCATCCGGTGCGATTCTTGCCGGTGATGCAAAATTCATCGAAGGGTTATTCCATGTGCGGCGAATGTTCGGCGGCTCGCTGCCTCATGCCTGGCCACAAGTGGCAGTCGCAACGCAATATCTTGAAAGCTATGAACAAGAATATGCGAAAGCTTGGAAGGCAGCGGACCAATTGATTGTGCTATTACAACAGGATGCACGGTTCAAGATAGATAAAGTAGCGAACGGCACGAGCAAGTTTTTCCTGTCCATTTCAGGGATAACGCCGGAACTCGTCACCGAACGCATGCATAAGCGTGGGTTCCTACTTCCGCATACCAATCCCGATAACGGCATCTTCCAGATGCAAGTGAACCCAAGCATCTTGCGCTCGAGTCCGACAAAAATGGCGCGCGCTTTCTTTGATTCTCTAAAGGATTAAAAGATTTAGATACACGCTAAAAAATATTTTGCGAGTCTACGAAAACGAATTTATTGACGCTGCGAGTGGCGACTTTTTCGCCACTCGCACTAGTTCACTATTACAGACCTTTGAGCATTGGGGTTTGCGTTCCCACATGGTCTTTGGCTGCCGAGGAGCCGTATTGCATCCAACGGTAAGCAATTAATCCGGCCAACCAGACGACTGGAACCGCAACGACGAGACCGATGAGGCAAAGAATGGCACCTACGAATGCCGCGACCATGCCCAGCAAAGCCATCACAAATAAATTCATCACATTATTCGTTGTGATCGATTCACTATAGGAAAACGCTTCAAAAACGCCCATATCACGGTCAACAATCGCCGTCATGAAATGACCGTAGCGCAGGGCAATATAGATACCTGGAACGATTAGCAACAAAAGACCGATTACCATGGCGAGGCCGAATAGAATCGTCGCGCCTATCGCCCGCAAAATTTTAGATCCCTCACCAAACAACAAGCCAATCGACACTTCCTTGCCGGAAACAAGATTCAAGCCAACTCGAATCAGACCAAGCTGAAGGAAAATCGAAACAAGCTGCTGCACGATATTGCTTACGATACCAATGAAAAGCCCCAAACCATTCGCGCCTGCGTTTGGATCGCTTCCATTTGAAGTAATGGCGGCTACCCCAATTTGAGCAACGGCGAATACCATGCCAACACCCATTACCACGCCAAGATAAACCAGGCCGACAAGTAGAATATTGCCAAACTCACGTTTGAAAATTTCATAACCACGGCTAAAGCATTCAATCGGATCAATTGGCTCGCTGCCGGGCTCAATCTCGGTCAAGGCAAAGCTGGAATCGGTAGCTGACTGACTCCAGCTACTTTCGGGCGCAGCATATGGATTCGATGAATTTGATGCGCCTGACGAGTTCGGGTTGGTCGGTGCACTCACTGGATTTGCTAGCGGAGTTGAACTTGCAAGCGCTGGCCCTGTGTACAAATCGAAAATACCCGGTACCTGACCTGCTGGTGTCCAGCCCGTCATTGTGGCATTCCATACACTGTCCCTACCTGTCAGTCCGCCACTTTGGGCAAGCGCTACTAGCTGTTCAAAGGCGACCGGGCCAAATTGCTGCCCGTCGCGTACATAAAACCATTCCGTCATGAGTGAACCCCTGTGAATTTATTATCGAAACTATTATTGATACCGACTCCCCAAACAAAGAATACCATTCCATCCAAGGCGATAGACGGGGGTAGAGTCATTTAATTCCCATGATTTCTTGCAAAGTCACGCCGCAGATTGCAGCCTCGGCATCACATTGCAACACGACCCTGCGCGCTATAACCGATGACCGAAATGTATATTTTTATTTTTAAAGTCTTGCCCGAGCTGCTCTCTAATCAAACTCGATATCGTCAATCATCTTCAGCAGATCGCACCTCAGCGAGGAGCTGACGGACCAGAATCTCTTGGGAACTTAGGAACTCAAGGCCGGCACGACCATTCGCAATACGGACAATGCAAGCTTCAATTTCGACGCTTTGATCGCCGACAAGTAAAAAACGCAAGCGAATCATCGCGCCCACTTCGATGTCATCTGGAAGGTTCCACTCGAGCCCCACACCACCTTCGGATAGATCAATAACCACACTCGTAGGTGCCGGCACACTATGAAGCACGACGGCCGCCAGATTTACCGGGCGACGCGGATATTGCCGCTTGTCGAAAGTACTCATGTCAGCATGGTGCAACAAGCAAGGCAGCTGCGCAATGGGCCTAGGCACCCAATCCATTTATTTTTTAGGATGGTCGAAATTTATCCCAGCCAAATCCGAACCAGCAACCACATCGGGACACCTACAAAGAACAGCAGCCGACCGATATTTTGCAAAACTTTCCTTAATGCGATTGCTCGTTCTGGAACTATGCCAGTCGCCAGCAAATTACCTGTCTCAATAAGTACTCGCAGGATTGCGGCAAAGAGCACCATGCCGATGACCCACGAAGCCCACCAGATGGCGAGTGCAATGAGATAGGCCTTTAGACCAAAGGTGTAGTACTCACCAAAGGTTCCGCCAAACGCAATATTTTGATGTAGGCGAAATGCCGGAAGCGCTGGAACGAGTGGGAACAAACCAAATTTTATGACTGGGTGTTCGATGCGCCACTTGCGAACTAGCTGTTTTGCTCGTGCATAGATTGATGCACGGGTATTTAATGAGTCCGCGAGCTTGGCTGTTGCGCCAGCGCCAATCAATGCATGAATTAATCTGGCGTGGTCTGCAATCGCAATACCGTTTGCCCAACGCTGGCCCGACTTCAAACGCAAATGAACACCCGTTCGAGGAAGCGGCAACTTCCATACTTGCACCGCTTCAATATTTTTTACAGGAATCTCGATTCGTCGTGCACGCTGTTCCAACACGAGCATGCCGTTTTCAATTCGTATCGCAGCCAAAAAAACACGCATGATGCACCACACTGCCATTTCGGGCGCCAACACTATGGCGGCAAACATCCATATCTGCGTTATGGTATTTGTCTGCTGAGCATCGCTGAACAATAACGGCATTCCGATCCAGAGCAAACCACACCAAGACAATACGCGAAGCAGGCTCACTACCACGCGCCACAAAGATGAAAGCACGACACCCTCGGAGCGAAAATTTTCTTCCGACTCCACTATTGAGTCAGAAGCCAAGGTCTTGCTAGACGATAATTTTTTTGCCAATACTCCGTAAATACTGACTAGTGCAAGCAAGGTGAGAAATGCGAATGCCACAACACCCACCCAGTTACCCCAAGCCACTATCAAAGTCATGGGCGGCGTTATGACCGACACTTCGCCGATCAGCAGTTTCTGCTCGTTCATCTCTGTATGTGTAACCACATTACCGGTCGCATCTATAACCGAGCTGATGCCATTGGCAGTCACACGCATTTGCGGCAAGCGTGTTTCGATACTTCGAAATGCCGCGACGGTTTGATGTAATTTTGCCCCGATCGGGAATTCGGTAAACCAGGAGTCGTTCGACATACTCAAAATTACTTGTGCACCAAGGCGTGCTCCATCAATACCAAGATTGGTATCAACATCGTCCAAGCAAATCAGTGGCAGCACTGGAATTTCGCGGCCATCGGCAAGGCGCAAAGGAAACACGCGTGCACCATCACCTTTTTTCCAACTGCCGGCCCAAGGCAATAATCTTCGTGCAGCCGGGCCATCGATCCATTCAGGCAAATACTCGGTCAATAAAAATAAGTCGGTCTTACGATATAAGCCAATCGTTCCCGCATTAGGTTCGACGAATGCAGCAGCATTGTATTCACCGCTTTGATCAAGATCGTAGGTGCCGAAAACCAGTGGAACCTTGGCTGCCGTTACAAAATCTCTAATTTCTTTATCGAGTTCCGCACCACCTTCACTTTTTGGATGGCCGAAGGTTGTTGGGTAAACAGTTTCTGACCATAGCAATGCATCTACCTGATGCTGATCCATTGCTTCGCGCGACATGGCGTAATGCGTGTCAAGCACATGACGTACAACTTCATACGCGCCCATCTCGTGACGAAGTCTTTCATAATCAACAATATTCGATTGCAGCATGCCAACACGCAACGGCTTTTCAGCAAGCTCTTGCATTGAAGATAAAGCAGAAAGACGAACACTACCGTAGCCCGCCATCGCGATTAGTATTGATGCTGCAATCAGTAAGGGCGAGGCAAACGCACGCGAACCGTCACGACGATGCGTAATGGCAAATGCGACACATTCGTTCACAAGGATCAGCCAAAAGGTGAGGCCTGCGGCACCGCCGATATCCGCGAGTTGGCGCAAATACTGTGATGGATACAAACCATGGCCAATGGTGTCACCCAATAGTTTGGGAACACACCACTCAACTGCCACCCAGGCCGAAGCACCTGCAAGCGCGCGCATGATTGGACCGTAGCGACGAGCCACAATATGTCGTGCCAATACGAAGGCAAGAATTTGTGGCTGTAGCAATGGCGCGCCAAGCAATACCACAGCAAGCCCGGTCGCCGAACCGATACCCGTGTAAGCACCAATTGCTACACCAAACCAAGCAAACACTGCGGCAACAAATGCAATACTCATCAATAATCCGCTGCGTGCAGTGCCGGCAACAGTATGGCTTGTATTCAACTCAAGCAGCCAAGGCACTAGCGCAACAAAACCCAGCAGATAAAAGTAGCCACCGCGCGAATACAGGCCCAATAAGGCCGCACTTAGGGTAAGACCGGCAAGACCTTGCCAGCCAATGCGAGAAAACCAGTTCATGTTCAGATCTAGTGCCCCCCGGGCTCCAAGGGCTCAGGAATTTTTATCGGCCTAATCACAAGCCCTGGCGGCGCCATATTGCTAGGCACAACTCGATTTTCCGGAATAGCGATCGGTTGGCCGGCGCTATCGAAGAATTGAAAATCCGGCGAAAACATTAGTATCGGTTCTATTCGCTGGCCATCGTCAGTCGCTTGGAAATGTCGGACATATCCTTCTGGCAAAACATAGTCGTCGGGAACCGCCAAACCGATCATTGGCGGGCTGGTGCCGGGTGGATTAAATGCACCCAGACCTTCATGTATGCCCGCTTCATGCAATTGCTTAATCACGTCTTCCATCTTCGGCGTTTGCCCGGGAGCAACGTAATTTGTTAAATCATTACGATCATTGCTTGCACTTGCAGCACGAGCAGTAATTGGACCATTACTCAAATTCGTTACGGATTGTTCTAGTGACGATGATGAAGCTGTGTCGTTTTCAGCAGCTGAATTTAATTCCGCTTGAGCCGACTTTAGCTTGTCACTCGCTGCCGAATTTCGATTAATGGCACTCATGCCCACATACCCTACTACGCAAAGAACCAAAATCAATGCCAGTATTTTATATAGCAAAGCCGAACGCGAGCTTCCATTTTCACGTTCGGTGATGCGCACACCATCGCCGTCTTCATCAAACGACGAGGTGTTGTTCTTGTCGGAGTCATCCATCGACAAATATTATCGCGTCACAATCACGGTGTGGCTGGAGCGTACTGTGCTAAAGACCAACCCATGCGCTCATGGCCATATTGGTTCCAGATAGGGCTCTTACCATTCGTGTAGGACGTGTAGCGAGCTGGGCCGCTGCCGGTGGTGCCGCCCCAGAGACCTGCCGACACGGTACCGCCTGTGTAGGTCGGATGGGTGTCATCGGACTGAATGTAGTCGTAGCTGCTCGATGCCGATACGAAATGAGTATTTGCATCACGGACAGTTGAACGCAGCGTTGATGTAATACGTGTCAAATAACTCGCTTCGGTTTCACCAGCAACATATTTCAAGCCATCGGAATCGACCACACCATCGCCATTACTGTCGTAATCAGCACCCATGTACTGGGCAAAATTATCTGCACATTTGAAGCCTTTCTGGTTTGCATACGTGCACATCCAGTAATTCATGGTGGCAATAGCAGGTAAGAATTTGTCTCGCATGTTTACCTTGGCGCCAGTGCTTGGGTCGTTACACGAGCTCGCCACATTGTCAGCGTTGTAGCCAGGGTAGTGAAGGTTACCTACAATTTTTAATTTGGTACCGGAGTAAGCGTTCGCATTGATGAAATCCATCGCCGCCGCTACATTGACCTTGCAATTATTTATCGCCGTGGTCAACACACTGTAGTTACAAGTACCAGTCTGCTTCTTGAAACTAGTACGTGCCTGCAAACCATCGTTCCCGCACATCTCAAAAGTTACGACACGTGTCGAGGCTGCTTGCATGTAGGATTTTTCCGCTACGATTTTATTTTGGTAAACATCGGACGCAATGGCGCCCGATTTGGTTCGCCGTACGTTTTCGACATCCGTATTCCAAAGCGCAGACAAGTATTCGGATTCAACCGTGGTACCCGAATACTTGGCTGCATTCGAGACAGAGCCGTTGTAACCGGCATAGATAGAATCACCATAGGCAACGACGCGATACTTCGCGGTAGTGCCAGAACGATCAATGGTCCATGAAACATTTTGATTTAAGGTGCTGGCCATTGCTTGCGAGACTGCGAGTAGAGCCATGCCTGGAAAAAGCACACGAGCGATCTTGCCGAAACGAATAGTCATTATTTGCTTCCTTCTTAAGGTATGTACGAGCGAAAGCCGAGGGGCTCCGGACCACGATAAAAAAACCTTGAACAGCAAAACCCACGTATGGGCCTCCCCTTGCCGATCCATACCGTACCGTCTAGTACTG
>Ga0066409_1000128_pt1 | contig 9955 bp, 7 predicted proteins | sample LakWasMet13_LOW5_2_FD_59496 | JGI IMG/M metagenome (GOLD analysis project Ga0066409, IMG submission 59496) | Freshwater sediment methanotrophic microbial communities from Lake Washington under simulated oxygen tension - Sediment Metagenome 13_LOW5 | ecosystem: Environmental > Aquatic > Freshwater... | reverse complement strand
GACGATCGCCCTTACCCATGATGCTTTCCTTAGTGATTGGTTCTACAAATAGGTGCGTATCCTAGCATTTTACCGGCACGCGACCAAGTTATTAATGATGATGGCAGCGGGCATCATGCACATGACCATGGGTCAGACGCAGATTGATGATGTGGGCAACCGCTATCAGGGTGCCACCAATGCTCATTACCACGGCATGCGGTACCACGGAATGATGCAGGTTCGGGATCAGCACCCCGGCCCAGACAGCTAGCAAACCCGGCACCAGAAAGGCTAATGCGCGATAAACCCGGTGTTTGCGATACCCCTGCCAGAGGCTGGTTAGCGCCAAAACACTGGCAAAAATCACAAACACCCACTCCAGACTGGTTGAAGCAAGAACGCCGATGCCCAGGGCTGGCAAGGCAGCAATCAGCAAAGGCAACAATGCGCAATGGGCCGCACACAACAAGGCACCAACGCTTCCGACGGAATCGGCAACGCGCGTGAATGTCCACAACTTATTCGGAGGAATCACAGCCATGACTTATGGGCTACTCAATGTTGATGTGTAATAATATAACATTAGTGTTACATTATAACATCATTTGGAAGGAAGCTAATGAAAAGACCCATTCTGACCCCTTTGAGCTTAGCCATCGTGCTCAGCTTCAGCCACTTGGCCCAAGCCCAGCAAATACCCAATAGTCCAGACTCTGCCAATAAAGAAGCTAAAACTTTAGATGCGATTGTAGTGAAAGGCTCGCCACTTGGCCAAGGTGCTGACAAAATCGTGCAACCGGTTGAGGTATTGACAGGCGAAAGCCTCGATGTCGCCAAATCGAACACGCTTGGCGAGACTGTTGCTTCGCTTCCTGGTGTGAGTACTACTTATTTCGGGCCCGGCGTTGGTCGCCCCGTCATTCGTGGGCTCGATGGCTCAAGGGTATCTATTCTAAATAGTGGCTTGAGTAGCGATGACGTATCGAATGTCATCCAAGACCATGCCGTTACGATTGAGCCTTTTCTGGCCAATCAAATTGAAGTCTTCAAGGGCCCTTCCACCCTTTTGTACGGCACTGGCGCGATTGGCGGCGTAGTAAACGTTGTAGATGGTCGTATTCAGGAAGGTCCATTAGACAGAGCACTTAGCGGACGCGCGGAAATGCGCTATGACAGCGTAAGCCAAGGCTTCACAGGCATGGCGCGTGTCGACACTGGCAGTGATACTTACGCTCTGCACTTCGACGGTGTTTATCGCAATAACGACAATTACGATGGCAGCAATGGTGAAATTGCCAATAGTGCGGTCGATACCAAAACAGGAGCCTTCGCAGCTTCCACGTTTGGCGACTGGGGTTTTGCAGGCTTGGCCGTCTCACGCTATTTAAATCATTACGGTAATCCAGCAGAACCCGGCGATGCGATTGACCCTGGTGTTACGCTCGATATGGCGCAAACACGTTATGACTTTAAAGCAGGTTTGAAAAATCCGTTCGCAGGAATTGACTCGCTAAAATTTAGTTTTGGTCACACCGATTACACCCATACCGAATTTGAAGGTGCTGATGTTGGTACCGTGTTTATCAGTGAAGGTGATCAATATCGCATTGAAGCGGTTCATAGCAAAGTTGGTGTTTGGCAAGGCGCATTTGGTTTGCAGGGTAACCGTCGCGAGTTTGATGCCATTGGTGACGAAGCCTTCGTTCCATTAACCAGAACGCGAGGCATTGGCTTTTTTGCCATCGAACAAGCCGAGTGGGATGCTTTTACATTGGAACTCGGCGCGCGTCATGACAAACAGTCCAGTACACCTGAAGGCGGCAGCAAGCGCAACTTTTCTCTGACAAGCTTGTCGGCAGGTGGTCGTTGGGAATTTTCAGAAGCCTGGCATCTGTCATTAAATCTTGATCGCGCTCAGCGCGCGCCCGCCGAAGAAGAGCTCTTTGCCAATGGCCCTCACGTGGCAACGGCTACCTTTGAAATCGGTGACCCGAATCTGGAAAAAGAAACCTCGAAACAAATCGAGCTTGGCCTTCACTACCACAGCGATTTTCTGAGCGCAAAATTTGCTGTCTATCGCAATCAATTCGACAACTTTATTTATTTGAACGACACCGGTTTGTTCGACCCGATTGACGGCCTGCCTATTCGCGTATGGACCCAGACCGGCGCCACTTTCCGTGGCATGGAAGCCGAAGCCACGTTCCATCTGGCTGACAATGACTCCGGTAAATTCGACTTGCGCTTCTTCGGTGACCGAGTACGCGCTGAACGTGACGGCGGCAATCTGCCGCGCATCCCCGCCGCTCGAATCGGCGCACAGTTTAACTGGAAAGGCGATGCACTTAGTGCCGGTATTGGCATAACGCGCACCTATGAACAAGACAATACCGATGTATTCGAAACATCGACAGACGGCTATACCTTCGTCAACGCCAACTTCAGCTACAACTTCTACAACAAGGAAAATATGAGCTGGGATGCCTTTATCCAAGGCACCAACCTGACCGACCAGGAAGCACGTTTGAGCACTTCGTTCATCAAAGACGCCGTGCCATTACCAGGTCGCAATATTGCGATAGGTTTACGCGTTTTCTTTTAGGCATTACTAGATAAAGCAAGACGATCGTTGAGATGGCGATCTTGAGCCACCGGCTGTGTCCCCAGACGGTGGCTTCTTTTTTTAGGATTGCGCTGGATGCGAACGCCGCACAGCAGGTACTAACTGCGCCAACAGGGCGCAAGCTGCCAAGGTCCAGACAATCAAGGCTCCACTTGGCAAATCCAATACTGCCGACAGCACGAGCCCGGAGGCATAACCAAGTGCACCAATCGCGTAAGCAGCTGATAGACGCCCCTTGCCAGTCATGCCCGCGGTCGCCAATGCCGGCACGATCAAACTGGCAAACACGAGATACACACCGACCAATTGCACCGATACGGTAATGGCGAGTGCGAACAAGGCGTAAAAAAGCAACCCCGTCAATCGACCCTGACGCAACCACATGAAAGCCAGAAGGAAGACAGACAAGATCGCGGCGGGAATCAATTGCGAATAGCTAACCCAGAGAATCTGCCCGACCAGTAGATCTTTCAGATGTTCGCCACCTTGTGGATTATTAGCCAGCAACAATAACGCGCCGGTTGCAGCCAACACGAACAAGGTGCCGATTAATGGTTCCTGATATTCCGGCCAACGCTTGTCTGTCCAAGCGAGCAAGCCCGCACCGGCAAGTGCGGCAGCAGCGGCCGCTATTTGTACACCAAAACTTTGTTCATCGACACCGAAATAGTGCGCAATAATCACGCCCAGCGCGGCAATTTGAGCGATCGCAAGATCGATAAAAATAATACCGCGCGATAGTACCTGCTTACCCAGTGGCACGTGTGTAGATAAAACAATCAAGCCCGCCAGACATGCCGGGCCAAGAATACTGATATCCAGACCATCCCAATTCAGCTCGAGGCTCATTTGGCTGCACTCAATAATTTATCGATAGTGGAATCAAACAATCCGAACAAATCTTTCGATTGTGCATCCCCGCCAACTGTCAAAGGCAATACCACGGCCGGCACGCCTGTTCGCTCGGATAACCATTGGCTGGACTTTGGGTCCTGATAAGCCGCTCGTACGATAGCCAGAGTTTTGCCGCTTTTCGCCACTCCAATAAGGCTTGCCAAATGTCCACTGGTGGGTGGCACACCCGGTTTTGGTTCAAGTGCGCCGATGCGTTCAAGACCCAGCCAGTGTTCCAGATAAATCCAGCTCGCATGTTGCACGATTATTTTGCTGCCCCTCAAAGGCGCCGCTTTCACCTCCCAACGTTTGATGGCAGAAGACCAGCGGGTGCTGAAGTCTCCCAGACGCTGCTGATAAACCGCCGTGTTTGCAGCATCGAGCTGTGCCAGACGCGCACTAAGTGCTTTGGCTATAGCCAGCATCCGATAAGGATCCATTTGAAAATGTGGATTGCCCTGCGGATGCACATCACCGGCCGCACGATCGAGTTTTGTCGGCTTTTCGAGCGTGGTGATTGCATTGGCTGCCATGAAGTTACCGGTACCGGACATTACTTTCGGATTCGCCGCCTGACGCAGCAATTGTGGCAACCAGCCAACTTCCAGATCGGCGCCAGTGCACACGACCAAATCGGCACGACGAACTTTTGCGATCAAACTCGGCTTGGCTTCAATTTGATGAACATCCTGCAATGCCGAAGTACCAACATCGACAGCGATTTTGTCGCCGGCCAGTTCCTGCAGTAGCGAGGCCCATTCCGGCTCGCAGGCAAAAACTTTCAGGCTGGCATGGGCCGGAGCAGCTGCGGTCGCGGCAAGCATCAAGGCAAGGGAAAAAAGCTTCTTCATCATGAGTCCTTAAAATTTATGCGCACCATGTGCACCCAGCGAAGTCTGGAATTGCAAAGTTAACGTGTTGTCAGTGTCGCTTGGATTCGAGGCGTCACGACTGTATTGCAAACGCAACAAACTGAATTCACTATTGAGCCAGGTCAGCATCAGGCTATTGCGACTTGGGTCAAAATTACTGGCGTACGGGCCGTTTTCATCGGCAAACAATTTATCATAACGATAGCCGGCTTCCCAATTTCGGTTGATCCGATAAACACCCTCGAAATAGGCACCGTGACGAACGCCATTCCAGTCCTGCACCAACAATGGATTTACCGGGTCAATATATTGGCCATCGCGATCATCGAGAAAGTATTCGCCACGCAAGGTAATGCCGCCATCCTTGAAATTGCCTTGTGGCGCCCACTTCCAAGTTAGGTCGGCGACATACAAAGTATTGTCGCCATTGAAACCATCCTCGGCATCCACCGTACTCGATTTCAGCATCGAGACACCCGCCAACCAGGAATTTTCGTCCCCTACATCGCCGCCGGCATGAGCAAATAAAGTGTGCACACCGACGCCACCATTGCCTGCACCACCGGATGGATAACTATTGCCTGCAAACACTTCCGTACCAAATTCCAGAAACAGGTCGGTCGGTGCTACCCAACGCAATTGCACACCATCGTCGCCATACTGATTGCCCAAAAATGCCTGATAGGCCAACGGCCGGTCAAAGAATTTATCGGTATGTGCATGATGACTATTCAAATAACCAATATTGGAAAAGAAGCGACCAGCTCGCAGCGTAAAACCATTTTTCAACGATGTGGTTTCAATATAGGCTTCTTCGATTCCGACTTCATCCTGGCCAGCATCGCTGCCGACAGCGACGGTCAATTGGCCATAAAACTTTTCGTCGATATTTGCCGCAAAAGAGATTTCGCTTTCACCAAGCGAAATGCCTTTTGCACTGGGCCCACCCTCGCCGACCAAGGGGAAACCGCTGCGAAAATAGCTGTCGGGGTCAACGGAATGATGTGAATAGCTTCCATTGAGAATAATGCTGATCGCAGGGTTAAAAGCATTGGCATTTGCTTCGGCTGGTGCCGGCGCTTCTTCAACAGCAGCCACTTGGGTTGGTTGGGCCGCCTTCAATTCTTCGATTTGAGCTTTGGTTGCTTGCAGGGCATCCATCGCGGCGGCTGCCTGCTGACGCATGGCCTCGGCATTGGCTTCCAGACTCTTGATTCGGGCTTCCAAAGCTTTTATCTGCTCTTGCGAAGTGCCTGTAGCGAAGGCCGGTGCGGATATCGCGGCAAAAATCGCAAGGGCGAGTAAAGATTTTCTCATTGACGAATTCCGAAGGCTGAATGGATTTGAACAGCAATGTTATATCCTTACAACATAATCGCATAGGCCAAAAGTCATGACTTCGCTAAACGGCCAGCATCGCTGAATCTGCAATAAAAAAAGGCCCGGAAAATCCGGGCCTTTTCAAAGACTGCAAGCAAATCAGTCTTACGGAGGTGAACCTACCGTCAGCACCACGGGAACCGCCGCACTCGGTGTTACCGGGTCGTTGCTGTTGACGCAGACATTGGCGCGATACACACCTGCGCCTAATGCAGCTCCGTTAATGGCGACCGAGTTCAAACCAATCAAGGATGGCGCCAAACTACCGTAAGAAGGAGATGCTGCCCCCATCCAAGGTGCACCGCAGGCAACATTGCCTTTGACTACCATGTTCAATCCTGCAAAGGCAGCATTAGCGGCCCATGTACCCACACCAGCCGTGCTGACGTTGATGCTCATGAAGTTGCCATTGCCTGTGGCAGAACCAAATTGAGCCCAGCGATTGGCGAAGGTGCCGCGAGTGTTGATCACCAGCCAGTATTTGCCGGGCGGCAACGTAATGTTCTGCCCTGCGGCCAATAGATTCAAGCTAATGAATCCACCCGCAGTCGATACCCCGGTTGCGGTCGGAGCTGCAGTATAGGTCCATACAGCTGCTGCCGGTGCCGATTGCGGATTGCCTGCCGGGACGCCTGCTGCATCCGGGTAGATACTCCAGGTAAGACCGGTCGCAGCACCCGGGAACGCAGCACCGCTGACAACAAAGCCTTCGGCTGACAACGAAGAAATCTGTGTGGCCGTTGTTACATCGAAATCATCCGCCGAGAACTGGGCGGCATTTCCGGCAGTTGCCGGATCGCTGTAAACCGTGTTGCGGAAACCACTATTGACTGCACCACGTGCGGCGGAATACAGGGTACCTACCGCTGAACCACTGTTGCTGATGGTGTAGTTGAGTGTGGAGCCACCAATATTGCCGACCGTCAGATCGACCGTGGAATTGCTGCCCAACGTAATCGATTTGCTTAGACTGGCCGGCAAATTGATCACCGGAGGTGCCACGGCAACGGCAACTGGCATGCGCAACACAGGCGATCTATCGGCAACCGGTGTTGTCAACGCCGGAGTCAATTCGATTTCACCGAAATTCCAAGTTCCGTTGTTGGGAATTTTCGATGTGTTGATGGTGAATCTGAGCGAACGCGACTGTCCGGCTGGGATATATATCGACGGCGTGCTCACGGTACCGAGCAGACCTTTGATTTTCACATTCCACATGCGATCGGCAGCTTGCGTGTTTCTGAAAGTCCGCGTGAACGAACAGGTCGGTGAGCAACTTCTGTTGCCGTAGCTGGCAATGTTCAGCGTCTTTGGATCGCCGCCGGTCGCCGGGTTGGCTGCCTGAAAGTTGGCCGTTGTTTCATGCAAGACAAGTCCTGCTTTCACGGCACGATCAATCTGCAAACGGCCTGAGCCTCGCGCAAATGCATCCGCCAAAGTGACCTGATCCTCGGTGTAAACGGGAGTCACGGCGGTCATCATCAATGCCGACTTGATTTCCTGAACCGTCCATGTCGGCCTGGCTTGACGCATTAGTGCACCTGAGCCGGCATTGTGTGGCGATGCCATCGATGTACCGCTCATTAATCCGACTAGCTGCCCGGAACCCGTAATAGTCGTCCCGGACATGACGGCGAGAATATCGACGCCAGGACCTGTAATGTCTGGCTTCACCAAATCAAATGAAGCGGCAGGCCCGCGAGAGCTGAAACCTGCCAAAGCGTCAACCGTATTTGGCAAACCAACTGCAGGAAAACTGATTTGAGCTGTTGCTGTCGGGTTGGCTGCGGTGAAATCACGTAAAGCATTACCTTCCAACTGCAATACGCTAAACACTGGAACCGTGGTTCCCGGTACGCTCGGAATGATCACACCCGCAGCATTATTGGCAATGACTACCGCAATAGCACCGGCTGCCGATGCATTATTCACCTTGATTGAGAAACCGCAGGTACCGCGGCGGACCACGGCAATAGAACCTGCAAATGTATTGGCTGGATAGGCGGCACAGGCATCGGAGGTGGTATCGATTCCTGAGCTGACTTTCAACGGCGTGGTACCGGGAATGGTTGCGGCAAATGCAACACCGCCCGTGCCTTGATTAAGTACCAATGGTGCCAAATTCGGTGGGACGGCACCCGGGCCGGTAACTTGCATCAACACTGCAAAACCACCCCGACCATGTTGAGAAGCCGCTGTTGTGGAAACCCAAGGTTCCAGATGGCTCATGGTGTTGGCAGCAGGGCCGCTATTGCCACCCGAAGCCGCTACGTAGATGCCGGCATCAACGGCACTCAGGAAAGCCAACGAAACCGCATCGCCCCAAGGGCTCGTACCGCCGCCGATGGAGTAGTTCAAGGTGTCGACAATGCCATCGGCAATCGCCTGATTCACCGCTGCCACAGAAGAAACGTTGGGGCAAAGGCCCTGACCCGTCGATGTATTGGTATAGCAAACATCGTAGGCAATGATGTTAGCGCGCGGTGCAACACCGGAAATGCGCCTTGTGCTACCGCTGAAAACGACATCACGACGGTTGCCTGCAACTGTCGAAGCCGTGTGGCTGCCATGTGAATTGGTGTCACCGAAACCAGGCTCTTCACGGATATTTGCGAGACCGCACTGGTTGCCAGGTGCACCACACACAAAGTCATAGCCACCGATTAATTTACTGTTACATCTGCCTGCATCCACGCTCCCTGCAGCGCAAGTACCCAGATAGTTTCCGGCACCCAAAGGATTAACATGAACATAGGCATCGACTGGATCGGTTGCCGCGTAGGAAGGACTTTCGAAATTGATGCCAGAATCGATAATTCCGGCAACAGTACCCTCGCCCTGGAAAGACCCGGTAGCACCCGGATAAGAGCCCGACCAAATAGCGGCGGCACCAATCAGTGTCGGGCCGGTATCGGTCTCGAGTGGTAACTCACGATAGCCCTCTACCAGTAAAACATCGGGCATTTGCGCGATTTTCGCGGCAGCATCGGCGCTTAAATCAAGCACGATTCCGTTGACGGCATGTTGCATCCGGTTGCGGACCAGAAAGGCTTTGCTACCGGTGGCTGCAGCCATTTTCTTTTCTATGCTGCGCTGTTGCTGCACAAGATATTCGACGTATTTCTGCGACTCGTAACTCTTGACGTCAAGGCGGGATTTGCCATTTGCCAACATAATCTTGGTTGGAACCGCCAATCCGGATTTTCCGCCCTTATATGTTGCTAACGGTGCTTCCTTGAAGATGACGATATAAGTACCCACGCCGTCGGCAACTTCTGCGCTGACGGATTTTGCCGGATTGAGGCTGGCAATTTTTGTTTTGTTGGCGGTTGCCAACCACGGAAGCGTTGATCCGGGGGAGCTGTAGTGAAAAGCGGCAGCACTTGCGACGGCTATCAGTAAAAACAATAAAAGTATTCCGCCCAACTTTTTCAGATGCAACATAGACTACCCCCAAGAAAAACCAAGATGTAAATTGAAGAACCGTAATCCCCAATCGATTTTCTGTCGCGATCACTACGAAGCAAAAACTGATTACATTTCGCAGTGATGAATCCCTGACCGCCGGCCAAGCTAACGCATAATCACCCACGGAGTTTACGATGTTTTGATCCGATAACAAGTGATTGGCCAAAGAGGCCAGCAAGGTCTCAATGTGAAGAATTAGAATGTGCGCCGTAGGGAAATAGTGAATCAGAACTTCTACAAGTTGCTCTAAGCCATTGTAATGCCGGAAATTATCGAACTGCCCGTCAAAAACGGACAATTCGAGCTACCGGTATTTGCGGGGCCTGCAACATCTTGTAACAAGCTAGCTTCAGCATTATCGATGTACCACGGCCGATGGGATCTCGCTGAAGACAGTATTTTGCAGGGTGATCAGGTTATTGACGGGATGAACAATCGGCACAAATGCCATGCACTTCCAGAATTTGTGCACGCGTCGTAAAGCCAATCGATTTTGCCTGCTTTTCGAGCAAGGCCGAAACACCGTCATCCTCCATCTCGACCGTGTTCTGGCATTTATCGCAAATCAGAAACGGAACAGAGTGCTTCACTTGCGGATGATGGCAACTGACAAACGCATTGATCGATGCCAAGCGGTGTATGAAACCCTGTTCAAGTAAAAAATCGAGGGCGCGATAAACCGTCGGAGGTGCCGCGCTACCCTTCTCGGTCTTCATCTTGCCGAGCAAATCATAGG
>Ga0066409_1000118_pt1 | contig 10344 bp, 8 predicted proteins | sample LakWasMet13_LOW5_2_FD_59496 | JGI IMG/M metagenome (GOLD analysis project Ga0066409, IMG submission 59496) | Freshwater sediment methanotrophic microbial communities from Lake Washington under simulated oxygen tension - Sediment Metagenome 13_LOW5 | ecosystem: Environmental > Aquatic > Freshwater... | reverse complement strand
TTAGCACAATTGACGGTTTTTCAATTAACATTTTTGCACACTTTTCAATTAGTATTGACACCAGGTATATCATTAATTTTTACTGATTCAGACCAGGCTTTATTTGTTTTATGGAAAGAAAAAATATCACCATTTTTAGTTGTCGCAGCAATCAAGGTTGATTTTTCACCAGCTGCAATTTGAACACTGCGAGTCATTGCCAGTTGCAGCTCCTTTATTTTACCAACAACTTCGGGCTTGGAAAAACTTTTTCCCTGATTTCCTGAAAAGGAGTAATATACTTTGTCCTCCCAACCATAAGCTATTTTTACCGTTTGAGTTTTATCAATTACGATATTTGGTTGGCTTCCCTGACTTGATATTTTATAAACATTAGTTTGGGAGCCAGATAATGCATAGCTATTTTGATAAACCATTAATGTGGTTAATGAGAAGCATCCTGTTAAAACTTTTTTCCAACTCATATTAAAACCTTAGTTAAATTCGTATAATAAGTAATTTTAGCATCTATTTAAAATTTTTCTGTCAGCCATTGTTATTTCACTAATCATTTAACTATTACTAAATATTTTAACTAATAGTTTCTGCCTCTTTTTTCTCTTTAATAATCCTATCAGCAACAGGTTTACCAAATTTAAAGAATATTGCGGGTGTAACTACCTGATCTAAAATAGTTGAAGTTAATATACCCCCAAGTACTACTACCGCCAGAGGTTGAAGTATTTCTTTTCCTGGTTCGCCTGCTGCTATAGCCAGAGGGATTAATGATAAACCTGCGGTTAATGCTGTCATCATTACCGGTATTAATCTTTCTAAAGAACCCCTGATAATCATATCTTCAGAAAACTCTTCATTTTCTTCACGCATTAAATGTAAATAATGAGAAAGCATCATAATACCATTTCGAGATGTTATTCCGATTAAAGAAATAAACCCAACAAGAGTAGCAACACTAAATACACCGCCTGTAAGGATTAATGCTAAAACAGCACCGATTAATGCAAGTGGTACATTAACCATTACCTGTAATGCCATACGCCAATCTCCTAAAGCTTTTATCAGTAAGAAAAATATTATTAAAACTGAAAATATTGATAAGATTAATAATCTTCTGGTAGCATCTTTTTGAGCTTCAAACTGACCAGCATATTCTACAAAATATCCTTCAGGGAGTTTAACACCTGAGCCTACTTTTTTTTGTATTTCTTCCACAATAGATCCTAAATCTCTGCCTGAAGTATTTGCCATAACTACAATTCTTCGTTTGGTATTTTCTCTTAATACCTGATTTGGTCCAGGCTCTTCAGTAATATCGGCTATAGATGAAACAGGAATCTGAACACCTGAAGGAGTATTAATCGTAATATTTCTGATAGAATCAAGATTATCTCTATATTTGTCTTCTAGTCTAACAATTAAATCAAATCTTCTTTGACCTTCTATTACTTCAGATACAACTTGTCCGTTAAGACTGGATTCTAAAATTTCGGCTATATTTCCCGGTCTTAAGCCATATCTTTTTGCTTCGGTACGGTTAATCGAAAATTTTACTTGCGGAATCAAAACCTGCTTTTCTACCTGAACATCAGTTGCTCCTTCAATACCAGCAATAACCCCACGAATTTCTTCAGCTTTAGCTCTAAGTGTACCTAAATCATCACCAAATAACTTAATGGCAATTTGGGCTCTAATACCTGACATTAAGTGATCAATTCTATGTGAAATAGGTTGACCAACATTTATTGTAACTCCAGGAATTAATTTCAACTTACTTCTAATATCATTTAAAATTTCTTCACGGCTACGCTCTGATTTTTTTAAATCAACATCAACTTCGCTGTAATGAACACCTTCGGCATGTTCATCAAGCTCAGCTCTACCTGTTCTTCTACCTGTAGAAATTACTTCGGGTACTTCTAAGATAAGTTTTTCAGCTATTTGACCACTTTTATTTGATTCACTTAATGATGTTCCAGGTTGAGCAAGTAAATTTACAGTTAAAGTACCTTCATTAAAAGGAGGTAGAAATTCAGTTCCAATAAAAGGTAAAGTAGCGAGTGACATTAAAAACATAATGGTAGCTCCAGCAATAACTTTTTTAGGATGTCTTAAAGTCCAGTGAAGCATTTTTTCATCCCACTTTTTTAGAAAGCGAACCATAAAACCTTCTTTTTCATGATCCATAACTTTTGCATTTGGTAAAAGAAATGATGCTAAAACCGGTGTAACAGTCAAAGATACAATTAAACTTGCCAGTAAACTAAGAATATATGCCAAACCTAAAGGCATTAGTAATCTTCCTTCTACTCCATCAAGGAAAAATAATGGAAAAAATACTACAACTACAATAAATGTTGCATAAACTATTGAAGAACGTACTTCCAGTGAAGCTTCATAGATCACCTGTAAAGAAGGTCTTGGCTTTTCTAATAATTTATTTTCTTTTAATCGGCGGAAAATATTTTCAATATCAACTATTGAATCATCTACTAATTCTCCGATTGCTACAGCAAGACCACCTAAAGTCATGGTATTAATACTTAATTCAAAATATCGGAAAATTAAAAAAGTAATAATAAATGAAAGTGGAATTGCGGTAAGAATTATTGCTGTAATTCTGAAATTTAATAAAAACAGGAAAAGCACAATAACCACCATGATAGTTCCGTCTCTTAAAGCTTCAATTACATTGGCAATTGAGGTTTCAATAAAATTTGCCTGCCTAAATAAATTTGGATTAATTATAATGTCAGGCGAAACACCTTTTTGTAATTCCTTAATAGCATTATCAATTTGTCTGGTAAGAGTTAATGTACTTGCTCCAGGTTGTTTGGAAATCGCCATAATTACTGATGGATTAGCATTAGTACCGCCGTCACCTCTTTTAATTCTTGCTCCTAATTTTACCTCAGTTACATCTGCTAAAGTTACAGCACTACCATTTTTGTAAGTAACAACAGTATTTTTCAAATCATCAAGTGAATTAATCCTGCCTAAATTTCTAACTAAATATTCCTGTGACTGTACATCAATAAAACCACCTGTAGTACTAATATTTGATTCTTTGGTTGCCTGTATAATTTCTTCAATAGTTATATCAAACTGTTTGAGTTTTTCAGGTGAAACAAGTACCTGATACTGTTTTACTTCTCCGCCAATATTTATTACCTGAGCAATTCCAGGGATTGTCATAATTCTTGGACGGATAACCCATTCAGCTAATGTTCTTAAATCCATTGGGCTAGTACTTCCAGTTTTAGAAGATACAGATACCAACATAATTTCACCCATAATTGATGATATAGGAGCCATTACCGGTGTAACTTCTTCAGGTAATTGTTCTTTTGCTACATTTAATTTCTCAGCTACCATTTGGCGAGCTGTCATAATATCAGTTCCCCATTTAAACTCAACCCAGATAATAGATAAGCCGATTCCTGATTGAGATCTTACTCTTTCTACACCTGGAATACCGTTCATCATAGTTTCAACAGGAAAAGTTACCAGATTTTCTACTTCTTCAGGAGCCAAACCACCTGCTTCTGACATAATGGTTACACTGGGACGGTTTAAATCAGGAAAAACGTCTACCGGTAAATTAAATACTACATAAGTTCCAAAAATCATGATTATTGCTGCAAGGGCTATTATGATAAAACGATTACCCAATGACCATTTAATTATTTTATTTAACATAATTTACCTATTTTCTACTAATCATTGAGGATTTCAACTGGTAAAGCCCTGCGGTTACGACCCTTTCACCAGGTTTAATACCACTTATGATTTCTGCATCTTTTTGACCTTGTGAGCCTACACTTACCTGACGCTTTTCAAAGGTTTCACCGCCTTTAAAAACATAAACATATTTAATCCCTGATTCTTCAGAGATAGCTTCTTTTGGTATATTAATTACCTTTTTACCTCCTGAAGTATCAATGGTAATTTCAGCAAACATCCCTTCACGAATTCTTCCACCTGTATTACTTATTTCATAAGTTACAGGAATAGTACGTCGTTCCGGGTCAACTGTATTACCTACAGTTAATAACCTGTTTTGAGTACCTGCCCCGATATTAAAAACATCTTTAGGATAAGCTGAAAGTCTGAAAGAAGCCTTTTGAGCTGAAGTAATAGTATTTAAATCTTTTTCAAATACCTGAGCTTCTAACCATACACTACTTAAATTCATGATAGTAATAATGTGTTCATTAGCTTCTACTTGCTGACCTGAAGTAGCAGCAATTTCTGTTACTGTTCCTGAAATTGGTGAAGTTAAAGTAAAACTTCTATTCTGATTAATACTCACTTTATTTTGAGAAGCAATATCAATTTGTTTTTGTGCAGAAATAATTTCCTGTTCATTTAGTTTTACTTCCAGTTCAGCATCTCTAACCCGTTTTAAAGCTTCTGAACCGACAGTGTAAGTTTTTTGTTTTTGAGCAGATGATAGTTCTAACTCATTTAATTTTACCTGAAGCTGGGCTTCCTGCACTCTTTTAAATGGTGCTCCACCTATATCATATAATTTTTTTGATCTTTCCAGTTCAACTCTGGCAGTATTTAATTTTGCTTTAGCTTGATCGATTTCTGTTTGTAACTGGTCAGATCTAGCCTGTAAATCTGTTTTAGATCTTTCCAATTCTAAGCGACTGGATCTTAATCTTGCTCTTGCCGGTTCTACTTTTGATTGCAGCTCACCTAACCTGCTTCTTAAATCAGCTAAAGTAGATTGCAGTGAAACTTCTTCAGGTAATGATAATAATTGTTCAACTAATGCTACTGTCTGTCCTTGTGACACAAAAGAGCCAACTGAAAAATTACTAAGTTTTACCCGTCCTGAAGCAACAGATTGAATCTGAGTTTTTGCCTGTGGTCTTGCTTTGATTACTCCGTTTACAGTAAGACCACTAATAATCTCTTTTTGAGCTGCTGGAGCTGTACTAATATTAAATAATAACTGGCTTTCTTTTGGTAAGTTTATATTATTAGTAGCCATTAAATTAGTATTTTCAACCGTTTCAACTATTACAGGTTCTTCAGGTTTAATCAGTTGATGAATTACTGCAATAGAAGTTATAACTAATGCAAGAGTTACTATTCCAAATCCTAAAGTATTTTTTAGTACTTTATCTTCAGGCTGATGTTCTACAGCTTTACGGTAAAATAAAAATATTGCTGTAATTGCCAGTAGTATTATTAAAACATCAAGAGCCAGAGCTTTATAATTAATTTCTTTACTTTGAACAATTACTGGAAAAATTACTGGTACTTTTCTTTTATCAGATATATCTAAACTAGCATTAAACTGATAACTATCTCCTTCGGAAAAGGTATAGCTAAAACTATAATTTCCCGGTTTAGTTTCCTGAGCAATTACATTCTTATCTAATTGCTGATTACTTTTTTTTACCTGAATATTTAGCTGACCACCCTCTACCAGTTCTTCCCCTTCAAAGCTATCTTCGATTGTTTCTGAAACTTGAATATTAAAAGTTACAGGTTCACCTACCTTAATTTGAGAAGGGGTTTGAGTAATATTAAACTTAAAATTACCATTATTTGTTTGAACCACTTTTTCAATATTAAGAGGTTGATTAATATTAGGAGTTTTAACCGGAGTAGTAATAGCAGGCTTTTTTTCCGGCTCACTGTGATCTTCACCTCCATGTGCCAAAGCAAAAGGGGTATAAAAGAAAATCATAAATAATATAATTAGTATTTTCATTGTTTTGTTCTCGTTAATGATAATAAAGTTAAAGCTAATTTGTTCATTTATGATTCTCCTTTTTAATAATTGAATTGATTGGTAAGCTGATAGTTCTTTCAAGCTCTATAACTGAAAGATTGTATTCTCTTAAAACATCGATATATTCTTTTTGAATATCAATCAATCTAGTTTGTTCGATAATTACATAAAGTAAGTCCTGTTCGCCTAATTGATGAATACCTCTGGTAATCCATAAGTTTTCTTTAGCATCTTTTAAAATCTGGTTATCATATACAGCAATATTATTTTTTGCTGCCTGAAGGTTATAAAAAGCAATAGATACATCTCTTCTTATCTGTTGTTCAAGGTATTCTTTTTTAAATTGATTTTGTATTTGTATAGCCTGAGCTTCACTAATATTTCCCTGATTACGGTTAGAGATTGGTAATTCCATTGATAAACCAATTAGTATATTGTTATCTGTATCGGTAATTTCACCGGAAGGTGTATCATCAAAAATACTTTTATCTCTACTATAACCACCTGAAAGATTAAATACCGGCATATTTTCAGTTTGAAGCTGAGTGATTGTTGCCTGTGAAACTTCCTGATTTAAATTGGCAGTTTTTAAATCAAAACGGTTTTGTACTGCTAATGCCTGTAAACTTTCTACTTTAATATCAACTGGCAAAAGATTTGTAGAATAAAAATTACCGGTTAATTTGATATTCTGATTTATATTGATAGCAGCAGCGGCTTTTAACCTGATTAAAGCATTTTTTGTTTTGTTTTCAGCAGTTATTAATTGAGTTTTTAAACGGTTTACTTCTATTCTGGCTAAATTAGCATCAAATTTGGAAACATCACCAAGAGTATATTTTGCCTGAGTTAATTCCAGTAAATCCTTATTTAAATTTAGTAATTGTTCAGTAAGTTTTAAATTCTCTGCTTCAACAAGAGTATTTATATATTCTTCTTTTAGATTAGAAATTAACTGAACATATTCAAACTGTACTTCATTTTTTATTGCTTCCAGTTGTAATTCTGCTACTTTGTAACGGCTCTGTCTTCTGCCGAATAATTCAATAGGTTGAGTATAGGTTAAGCCAAAATCATATTCCCCTTCACGGTCCAGAATATAATTATTACTAAAATCCATAGCAATCTCAGGATTTAATAATAAACCTGATTGTTGTAATTTACCTTGCCCAGCTTGTATTTGTTGTTGATTTGCCAACAGTTGTTTATTATTACTAATCGTATATTTAATTAAAGAATCAAGGTTTAAACCGTTTTTATCAATGTATTTAAAATATATCGGAGTAGGTACATTGTTAAATTGTTGCTGTACTTGTTTTTCTAATAATTTGTTATCAGATTGGCTATCTTTAGCTATAACAGGTTGAATAAAATTAATAAGTAGGGCAGTAGTAACTAATATATTTTTCAACATAATTTATGCAGCATCCTTTACTGTTAAAGTCTTTGTTTTAGTAGTAAATAGGTAAATAGCTGTGATAAGTAGAATCGCCATTAATAGTAATAATGCGGGCAATAACCAATTTTTAAATATATTTTCAGTTGATGTTGTTACTACAGTATTATTTTCTACTATTAATTCTTCAATAGAAAAGCTTTCATCAATTTCTTCTTTAGTAATTCCAAGTAGCATACGGTAAATACTATTTTTTTCAAAATTAACATTTACTTGATAAACTCCTGCTACATTACTTTCCACAGCCTGTAATTTTATCGGGCTGATATTTGAATCTTCGCTTTCAAAATACAATGAAACATTAGCATTATTTACCGGTTTATTGGTTTTAAAATCGGTAACAAAAACTTGAAAAGGGGCTTCAATATTTGTATGAAGTTCAGGATATTTAATCATTACTTCTACTTTTTCGCTGTTAAATAATTTTGAACCTATAGTTTCAGTATTAACTACAGCAGTAGGTTTTTCTTCTTCATGGCTATGATCTTCACCACCATGTGCCAGTACTACATTTACTTGTAATAACAGAAATATTATTGTAAATAACGATATTCCTATATTTTTAAAATTTTTAAACATAATTCCTCATCCAATTTTTAATAATGAATAACATAACTAATTCCAGTAACTAGAATGTCAATGAAAAATAGAAAACATTTTATTGGATTTGAAATAAAAATTTAAAATGCCTATAAGTTTGAAAATAAGCATGATAATAGCCTCCAAATCCAATAGTACGAATGGTTACGTAAATGGTTAAGGAGTTATTTAATTAAGTAAAATTACAGTTTTAAGGGAAAATGAAGACGTGCTTCTACCCGAAGGATATTTATAGTCTTTAAAATAGTAATCTATATCTTCAGGAAGAAAGTTAAAGGTTTCTGAAATTAATAATAGAGGTGGTCCTCTCTCAGAATCTATTTTAAAAGATGGATTATTAATTAGAATTAAATCATCTTCCACATCAGGAATATTAAATTTATGTTCGTGGCTTTTCGATTTTAGCTGAGCTATCTGAACTATATTTTTATCATATCCATCTACAATAAAATCTTCTTCAATTTCAGGATGATAAAAAACTACCTGAGTAATTTTATTCTCACTGGTAAATTTAAAACTATGATCCGAACTCATTGCCAGTGAAACGGCAGGAAAAGTAAAGTTACCGATTATCCAACCTGTAATAAAGGTGAATAAGGTAAGATAACTTGTTATTTTAATCTTTCCTATTTTCATAAAATTCTAAAATCAATTCTTTTTAAAGCTACTAATAAAGCTGATAAATATCAGGAATATTATTCCATAAGTTATTATAAATCATCAAACCCGATTATAAATGATTCCTCCTACTGGAATGTAAATAGTTTTTGAAAATAAATTTGCAATGCTTGACATTCTACTTAGTGGAAACTTCTATGATTATCATGGAGGCAAATTATTATGGATGAAACTTTTTTAATACATCACTTATCTGAGAAATTAGATATGAATCCTAAAACTATCAGGTTTTATGAAGATGAAGGGGTAATTCCCAAAGCAAAAAGGAATTCTTCTAATTATAGGATCTATAATCAGGAAGATTTAAAAAGACTTTCTTTTATCAAAAAAGCCAGAATGCTTGGAATTTCCATTGAAGAAATAAAAAATATTTTTAAGGTTAGAGAAGGTGGCGACTTTCCTTGTCACCAGGTAGTTGACTTACTTGATAAAGAAATTATTGAGCTTGAAAAGAAAATTGAGGAAATGATAAAGTTTAAAGCTAAACTTACTGAATGTGTTAATAATTTCAAAGAGCATTTTGATAAGGGTAAAGACGGAGATGTATGTGGGCTTATTGAAATTTTATTTGAAGAATAAACCTTTAGGAAACCACTAAGTCATTAACGAAGTCTAAAAAAATGCTCACATACTGCAAAAATTGAGCTTTAATAGAGATAAAATATATATTTAGCTAATTAATCTTTAAGTTACTAGATTTAGTATAAATAATTTATTAAATTTGTTGTATTTATACTTTTAATATTGCTAATGGATGAAATTTTGGCTATACTATTAATAGAAGATTTGCTGGTAGGGCATCAGCAAGGTAATCAAAAGAAAGCCCGACAGAAGATTTGCTGGTAGAGCATCAGCAAGGTAATCAAAAGAAAGCTCAATAGAAGAAAAGAATAGCCCGAAAGGGCTATTTTTTTATGCATGAAAGAAATACCTTATAACAATGAAGCTTATTTATTTGACGAATAAATTTTACCAAGATTTTTCCCATTATGCTGAAATTGAATATAAAGAAGATAGACCATATATCTTGCTTATAGTCACTTTCAATGATTTGGATTTTGCAATTCCTTTTCGTTCATATATCAGTCATAATTATTGTTTTAAAACAATAAAAGCTCCTACTATAGTTAATGGTAGAGAAACCTGGTCTGGTATTGATTACAGTAAATCTATAATTGTTTTTGATAAAGAATATATTAGTACAGCAGTGCCTACAATAAGAGATGAAGAGTTTAATAATATTAAATTTAAAGAATTTGTTATAAAAAAGAAATTTGTAGACTATATTAATCAATATATTGATTCATTTAGTAAAATTCAATTATCAGCTCATAGAAATAGAGATCTTCTATTATGTAAATTTTCAACATTGCAGAATTATCATAGAGAATTAAAAATAGAACATGATTTTAGTTTGGTTATGAAAAATATTTAAATAACTTTTTTCTTATTTCCGCAGGAGATTCTATACAAAGTAATAAGCTTGAAAAGCATGACTTATTACTTAATTTTAAATAGGCTATCCTTGTCTATAAAATAATTATTTTCATAGCTATAACTCTGTCAAAGCAGGTATTTAATTTAGTTCTAAAAAATAATAACCGCTCAATTTTAACTCTAAAAAAACACAACATGTATAATAGTATTAGAGGCACTAAAGCTTAAAGAGATTTTTTTTTGAGGACCATTAAAATGTTACAGTCTATTCAGTTACCGGAAATTTATCATAGAATAAAGTTCAACAATACCAACTTTAACTCAATGATAAAGGATATGAATATTCCGGTATATTCTACATTTATTCCATCTCTTACAGGGGTCTATTTGATTTTTGATATTCTGGGTGAACTGATTTATATCG
>Ga0066409_1000096_pt1 | contig 11324 bp, 6 predicted proteins | sample LakWasMet13_LOW5_2_FD_59496 | JGI IMG/M metagenome (GOLD analysis project Ga0066409, IMG submission 59496) | Freshwater sediment methanotrophic microbial communities from Lake Washington under simulated oxygen tension - Sediment Metagenome 13_LOW5 | ecosystem: Environmental > Aquatic > Freshwater... | reverse complement strand
CCAGCGCACCGGGAAGGTACTGGTGTCCAGCCTTAAAAACCGTTACTGGGCAAACCGGTTTAGTTGCGCACGCCGCCCGTGACTTTATTATTCCGACTTGACCCAACGGTTTATCAGCGCTGTTAGACCTGTTAAGCAGTATGTATTTGCGCTTTTTCTGTTGATAGTTATGTGCCGTTTGTTGACTACGAAATACCGCTAAAATCCACTTAACCTCAATTAAAGACTTACCTACAAAAACATTAACCCAAGACTATCGCTCTACGACATAGTTCAAAAACGTTTCGACCGGCATCGGTTTGGCATACAGGTAACCTTGAACATATTCGCAGCCCGCTTCAGCCAGTAAGGCGAGCTGGCCTTCGGTTTCCACGCCTTCGGCGATCACCTTCAAGCCCAAGCGGTGCGCCATCACCACAATAGCTTCCGCGATTGCTCGGTCGCCGGGATCGGTTTCCAGATCGCGGACGAAAGAGCGGTCGATTTTCAAGTAATCAATGTTAAATTTTTTCAAATAAGCCATCGCTGAATAGCCGGTGCCGAAGTCATCCAGCGAAAGCTGAATCCCTGCCGCGCGCAATAGCTCCAGTTTTTCGGTAATAGCCATGCTGTCATCCAATAACAGACCTTCGGTAATTTCGACGACGAGATAGGATGGATTCAGGTCCATGGCCTGTAAATAATCAATAATCGCTCGCACTCCGCCATCCTTGATGAACTGGCGCGGCGACATGTTGACGCTAATCTGAGGTACGCCATCTCCTTGTTCCAGCTCATGCCAAAGCTTGACCGTATTCGCAGCCTCTCGGAATACCCAGGCGCCGATCTCCTGGATCAGGTCGGTTTCTTCGGCTATCGGAATAAACCGGTCCGGCGGCACCATGCCCAGCTCGGGATGTTGCCAGCGCAACAGCGCTTCGGCCTTAATCGCCCGGCCGCTGGTAATGTCGATGATCGGTTGGTAATAGACCTCAAACTGGCCCGCCGCAAGCGCGCCGCGCAACTCGTTGGTCAGTTCCAGGCGCTGCCGGGATTGTTCGAGCATGCTGTGGTTAAAGAAACTGAAGCAATTGCCTCCCATGCCTTTAGCGGCATACATGGCTTGGTCGGCGCAGCCGATCAATACCTCGGCGTTATCGGCATTTTGCGGATAGCTGGAAATGCCGATGCTGGCGGAGACATAAGCATTATGTTCGCCAAGCGGAAATGGCCGAGCCATGATCTCAATGATAGATTGCGCCACCCGATCCTGCGGCACGATTTCTTCGACGTTCGGCAAAACCACCACAAATTCATCGCCGCCTAATCTCGCGACCGTATCCGATTCCCGCACACATAAGCGAATGCGTTGCGCCGCTTCCATCAGCAAATCGTCGCCGTTCTCATGGCCCAAGGTGTCGTTGACTTCCTTGAATCGATCCAGGTCGATAAACAGCACCGCCAGACTGGAATGACTGCGTTCGGCCTTGGCAATTTCTTCGCGCAGGCGGTTGCCGAACAAGCGCCGGTTAGGCAACCCGGTCAGCTGGTCATAACTGGCCTGACGGTACATTTGCTGTTCGATACGCTTGCGTTCGATGGCGATGGAGCTTAAATGACTGGCTTGCACCAGCTGGACTAAATCGGCCTCATCGGGAGTTCCGGTCTGACTGACATAGAGGGTTACCACACCCAACAAGTGCTTGGATGAGGAGAAAATCGGTTCCGACCAACAGGCAACTGCGCCGCTTTCGTGGATAAACGACTGGCAAAGCGACTGGCAGGAGTGCTTACTCATATCCTCCATGATGACCCTTTCGCCACGCAGGGCCGCAGCAGCCCAGCCGTAGCAACGCCCGCTCTCCTCGCTCAGCGTTTGCGCATCAAGATTGGCCTGGTAGGATTGGGGAAACGAAGGCGCCGCCACAATTTGCAAGTGTTTTTGTTCCTCATCCAACAACAAAATAGCGCAGTGCCGCCCGGATTTTGAGGATTCGACATACAACGCCACCTGATCCAGAACGCTGTTAAGATTGTCGCCGTGCGCCATCTTCTCGAACACTCGCTGGCGGTTGTCTTCAATGATCTGTTGCTGACGGCGGTCGCTTAGATCAAAACCCAGGGCTAACACACTGCTCACGTTGCCGTCGGCGTCGTATTCCGGCACTATCTTCATCGCATGACTGACCAAACCGCCGTTGCCGTCAATCCATTCCAGCGTTACCTCGGTTTTTATGCCGCTGTGCATGACTGCGGCCAGAATATCGGTATAGGCATCTGCGGAAATATTGGTCGCTCGCCATAATGCTTTAAGCGGATGGCCGAGTATTTCCGATTCGGGGCGGCCGGTGGCATGCAAATAAACCGGGTTGGCATAAATACACCGAAACTCTCGGTCGTAACGCACGACCACTGTCGGTAAATTGTCCACCAGCATGCGCATTTCCCGCTCGCGTTGATAATGCAGGATTTCCATTTGCTTGCGTTCGGTAATGTCGCGGGCGATTGAAATGACTCCGGCCACTTCGCCCTGTAGCCCGAATTCCGGTGCATAACGGTTATGAAAATAATGCAGCTGGCCATCGGAGTCGATAAGCTCCACTTCGTTCTCTGCAGTCAGCCCGGTTTCCAGTACTTGCCGAATCATCTGCACCAATTTTTCCCCTTCACACGCATTGGCCACCGATGCATCCGACGGAATTCTGTTTATTAATTGGGCAGCCGTGTTTTTGGCGAGCCGTTCCACGGCCGGATTGACATAAATCCGGCGGCAATCTTTACCGTAACGAAAGATCAGGTCCGGCGAGTTTTCCACCAATACGCGAAATTCCTGTTCCCGTTGCCGCAACTCGGCTTCCATTTGTTTGTGTTCGGATATGTCCAGAATAGTGCCTACCAGAAACTGACGCCCCATATCGTCGATATAGCGGGTCTTTTTCGTCACTATGGTGCGAACAATGCCGTCATGACCGGTTAATTCTTCTTCGTTGACATCCTCTATACCGGTATTGAACACAACATCGTCTTTTGCCCGAAATAAGCGGGTTTCGTGCGCCGGGAAAAAATCATCGTCGGTTTTGCCAAGCAAAAAGTCCATCGGCTGACCGACAAACTTGCAAAAAGCTTGGTTGAGCAGAATCCAGCGGTGTTCCCTGTCCTTAACAAATACCGGATCGGCAATGGTATCGATGACCCTGCTCAGGAATTGCCTGGACTCGGTAATTTCCTGCTCCGACTGCCGACGCTTCAGTTCCGCCGCAGCGCTTATTGCCACCAGTTGCAGGATGGAAGTGACAGCAAGCTCATCATATATCGGCTTACAGTCCATCACTGCAATCAGGCCGACGACCTTACCGGTGGAATCCCAGAGCGGAAGACCGATGTAGCTTTCGACTTGCATATCCGCCAGCAGGCTATCTTTGGGAAACTGCCGTTGCACATTCATCAGGTGACAGCACAATGTCGCCCCATTAATAACATTTTGGCAAGGCGTGTGTTCCAGACTGTATTGCAGGTTGGGAAGCACTTCGCCTTTGGCGTAGATCGCAACCGTCTCGGCGTAGTTCGGGTCTGCCGCCAGTTTGTCGATAATTACATAATCTACTTCCAGTAATTGACCCAGATACCGCGTCAGCGCGATCAGGAACTCCTCACCGCCTTCCATCCAACCGCGCTGGGCGATAAATTTCATGGTCTTCTCGACCCGCTTGCGCTCCTCGATCTCCTCGCGCAACAAACGGTTACTGTTACTGAGCTCTACAGTCCGTTGCTCGACTTTTTGTTCCAGTTCCTCTTGATGCCTTTGCAACTGCGCATTCTGTCGCTGCAATTGCCGCTGCATAGTTCTCAAGTTCAGATGGGTGCCGACCCGAGCAATCACTTCGTCAATCTGCATAGGCTTAGTCAGGTAGTCGATGCCACCGGCCTCGAAGCCGGCGATTTTATGATCGCTTTCGGTCAGGGCTGTCATAAAAATCACGGGTATATCGCTGGTGTCGGCATTACTTTTCAGGCGGCGGCAAACCTCGAAACCGTCCAATTCCGGCATCATTACGTCCAGCAGAATCAGGTCCGGTTTTACGAAAGCGGCGCGTTGCAGCCCTTCTATGCCGCCTTGGGCTATCAGTAGCCGGTAGCCCAGGTTTTCCAGGCTATTTACCACCACCCCCAGATTAACGGGAGTATCGTCGACAATTAAGATGACAGGCTTATCGACCGCAGCCTTTGAACAGTTCATGACTCACTCCCAGTCAACAAAGTTTCGGAATCAATATACAGCATAAACTTGTTAAGCAGGCAGTCGCAAGCTTCGCGATATTCCGCCGGCTCCTTCAGGTTGGCAGGAATACTGTTGAAAACAGCCGTTACGGCGAGAATGGTGCAGGTCATGTCGTAAGGTTCCTGTCGATGTAATGTTCCACCAAATCCAAAACAGCTTTGGATTGATAATCCTCGGACAATTGACGCAGCTGTCCGGCGAACGGACGATAGCGGTCGTCAAGTTCCTCCAGATGCTTGGCCTGCCGGATGATGTCGCGCATGCTGCCTTCCAGTGCCAGGCGATGCAAAACAGCCATTTCCTCAAGCGGCGGCACAACCAAGGGTTCGTTGAGCCGATGCTGAAGCAGGCCGGTTTCAGGAGATGCATAAATCCAGTCGAGTTTTAACAGGCCGCCGATCCGCGCTACCAGCCTTTTTATGTCCACAGGCTTGAACAGGAAGACGTTGACGCCGGCTTCCATAGCTTCGTTAACATCGGTGCCGGAAGCACTGGCCGAAACAGCGATAATCGGCGTTTTCTCGAAGCCTTGCATACGGCGCAGGTGACGCGCAGTTTCCAGGCCATTCATCTCGGGCATGACCATATCCAGCAGGATCAGGTCAGGCGATTGGCTTGTTACGCTGTCCAGACACGCTCTGCCGTTGACTGCTTCGGCGGTCTCCAAGCCTAATCGGGTGAGTATATTGATCAGCAGCGCTCTGTTGGCATCGACATCATCCACCACCAGCACACGCCGACGCAGGCCTTGATACCCGACAACATGTTGTTTTGCGATCATGATGTCTTCATAAATCTCGACAACCGGGGCATCAAAATCAAACCAAAAGGTACTGCCTTCGCCGACTCGGCTGGTAACGAAAATTTCGCTACCCATCAGCCTGACCAGCTCGCGGCTGATCGGCAATCCCAAACCGGTACCGCCGCTGCGGTGCTGCCAGCTGCCCGCTTGTTCAAAAGCTTGGAAAATAGTTTCCAGTTGCTCGCTGTCGATGCCGATACCGCTATCCTGAACTTCAAAGCGTAAAGGTCCCGACGCCAATACCGTGACCTTCAGGCTAACCTGGCCTTGTTCGGTAAATTTGACCGCATTGGACAGCAGATTGAGCAGTACTTGCCTTAGCCGAGTCTCGTCGGCGCGTATTCCTGTGGGCACATCGGTGGCTATGTCGCAGATAAAAGCCAGCCCTTTCTTTTCCGCCTTGATAGTGATGAGGCTGGCTAGATTGCGCAGGAAGCGCGGCAAATGGATATCGTTCAAACTTAGTTCCTGCTTGCCCGCTTCAATCTTGGCAAAATCCAGAATATCGTTAATCAGGCTCAGCAGATATTCGCCGCTTTGTTGTATCACGCCCAGCATTATGCTTTGACGTTCATTTTTTCTGTTTTCCCCCAACAATATCTGGGCGTAACCCATAATACCGTTCAGCGGCGTACGCAGCTCGTGGCTCATCCGCGCCATAAATTGGCTACGCAGTTGTGCTAGACGCTCGGCCTCGGCTAGAGCTGATTCCCGTGCCCTCTCCATGACTCTACGATCACTGATATCGCGGGCAATGCCGACTGTTCCGAGCACGCTGCCGTCCTCATCCAGCACCGGAGCCTTGAAAATTTCTAACCATATGGCGACATTGTGCGCATCGACAAAGAGTTCTTCCATGGTCTTGCGCCGGCGGGTTGCCATGACTTCCAGATCATCGGTTCGGTAGACTTCGGCATGCTCGCGCGGCCAGAAATCCAGGTCAGACTTGCCGATCATATCATCCACACTGTGATCACTGGCCAATGCCATAGCCTGATTGACGACCAGAAACCGGCTTTCCTTGTCTTTGAGCCAGGCCATCATCGGCAGGGTATCGATCAGGGCGCGCAGGTAGCGCGTTTGCCGGCGCAGTTCTTCGGTACGTTCCAGCACCCGCTGCTCAAGATCGGAGTTCAGTGCGAGAATTTCCTTTTCAATGCGTTTGCGTTCGGTAATGTCTCGAGCCAGCGCGATACTGGTTGGCCGGCCTTCATATTCGAAAACTTTCGCGTTGATTTCTACCGGGAATATGCGGCCGTCTTTGGTTTTATGGTGGCGCTCGAATACTGTCACGTCGGCGTCGTTTATCTCGATCTGGAGCTCTTCCATTTCTTTTGAGTCGGCGTCGGGGTCGATGTCCAACACATCCATCGTTAACAGTTCTTCTCGGGCGTAACCCAAGGCCCTGCAGGCTTCATCGTTGACGCTGATGAAGTTGTGGTTTGGCAGGTCGATGATATAGACGGCTTCGCGGACTTGATTCAGTGCGAAATCCATCAGCCACAGGCGGCGTTCGGCCTGTTTGCGTTCGGTGATGTCGCGGGCAATGGAAATGACGCCAACCACTTCACCTTGCGTGCTGAATTCAGGCGCATAACGGTTATGAAAATAATGCATTTTCCCGTCGGCGTTTAAACACGCCACCTCGCTTTCGGCAGGCAGGCCTGTCGAAAGCACTTGCCGGATCATCTGCATCAGCTTGTCCGCTTCCTCGGCGCTGAGTATTTTTGCTTCCGACGACGTCATGTTCAGCAGTGAGTCAGCCGGCTTGCCGGTGAGCTTGGCTACGGCCGGGTTGGTATAAATACGGCGGCAGTCTTTGTCGTAGCGGAAGATCAGGTCTGTCGAGCTTTCGACCAGGACGCGAAATTCCTGTTCCCGTTGCAGCGCTGTCGCTTCCAGATGTTTGCGTTCGGTAATGTCACGGGATAGCGCGATAAGGCGCGGCTCTTCCCCATCGGTGACAGGTTTGCTGGCTACGGAGAGCTCAAACCAGAAGTTGCCGTGCGGCAGCGCTAATTCAAATTGCTTGCCGGTTGAGAAGCCGTGCTCATGGGCTTCGCGCAAGGCCGACATGATGATCGCCGCTGCATCGGAGGGTATGACTTCCGGCACTGTCTTGCCGAGCAGGTAATCGGCGGGGGAAGCCAACAGGTCAGTGCGCGGTGAATGATAGTCATAGTAGCGGCCGTCCAGTCCCAGCTCGAACAGCAAGTCCGGGATTGTATCCAGCGTGGCTTGCAGTTTGTTTTTGGCTTGCAATACTTCGGTATTGAGCGTTTCCAGACGGCGGTGGGAACGCCGCAGGCGCACCAGAAAAAAGCTGGCGCCGGCCAGTATGACCACGCTGCCTCCGAGTACGGTCCATAGCCAGCGTTGTTCAAGCTCATGGTGCTTGAGTTCATCTGCCTGTTGCTGGTTATGGCGGTTAAGTCTATCGATCTCACGCTGCTTGCTTTCGCTTTGATAGCGTCGGGCAAGATCGACAATGCGTTGATTGGCTTTATTCTGGGCATTCTTAACCGCCATTGTGTCCGCCTCAGCAAAGAGTCGATAGGCGCGTTGGTGCTCGCCGCGGGCGACGGCAATCGAAGCCATTTGCTTCGCGCTTTCGTGCAGGTAAAGCGCGAAGCCGATCTCTCTGGCCAGTTGGTAGGCTTTTTCTGCATCTGCGCGGGCCTGGGCAATCTTGCCCAAGGCTTGGTAAGATGCGCTGCGTATCTTCAAGGCCCACCACAGGCCGATCTTGTTAGCGCCCTGCTCGTATATTCGCTCCACCTCACCCAGAACCGGCAATGCTTCGCCGGAACGGCCGTTATCATTCAAGCAGGTCGCCAGCATGACCAGCGCGTGGGCGACATAGAAGGGACCACCTATGGCCCGATACCGGCTAATCGCTTCGTGAATCATGCGTTCGCCTTCGGCAACATTGCCCAACCTGACGGTCAAGGCGCCGGCGCCCAACAAAGCGTCCATTTCCAGCAGGCCGGAACCGGCGACTCGCGCCTGCTCCCGCATGCGAAGATAGTATTCGCGCGCTTTCTCATCATGTTCGCTGAGATCATATGCCGCCGCCAGACCCTGATAAGCATAGGTCAGCGCCAGGGCATTGCCGTTGCGCCTGGCAATCTCCATCGTCTGCATGGCCAGTGATACGGAGTCTTCCACCTGATCCATCCGGCGGTACATCATTGATGTGCGCAACATCGATTCTCCCAGCAAATCCGGCCGGTCGACACCGTCAAGAATGTCCATGCTGTGCATGACGGCTGCGCTCATCTTGCCTATCCGGGCCTGGTTGACCGCATTCAGCGCGATAGTGAGGTCGGCCTCGGCCTGTCCAATTTGGTCACCTTGCTTATTAGCCAGTTCAAACGCCTGTTGGGCATGTTGGTCTGCCACATCGGTCCGGCCTGAATAGAGTTCGGTACGTGCCAGCAAGTTTAATGCCCTTACTCGGTCGGCAGGAGTCGCATCGGCAGGAAGTTCGGCTTGCAAGCGCTGGGCTCTCATGTAAGCGGCAGGTATGTCGTTTTCAGCTAGCTGCCGTATCTGATCGGCATTCTTGCGCCATTGCTCCAGCTCATTACCGGCATGGGCCGCGCCGCACCAAGCGAAAATCAGAAATATACACGAAATAACTTGAGTATTATGTCCTGTTGCGCCATCCCTCTTCTTGAGAGAGTTAGATGTTGAAGTTATTTTGTGCGCGTTCCTTAACATAGGAATGCAAGCCTTGCTTGCAGGCAAAGCCTGCATTGTAGTTTTAATTTGATAGGCATGACCGCCATTAAAAGCGTACCGCCATTGTCGCGCCAACTTGAAGATCGTTCAGCCAGGCGCTTTGCGGCTTGGTTTCCACGCTATAGTATGAACTGCGCAAGGTATTCAGTAGATTCATGCCTTCCACCGTGAATGTGAAATGGTCGTTGATGCGATAGCCTACCGAGGCATCCAGCCAGCCGTAATCGCGCGTGTATATAGGTAACGCCCCGATTCCGACGACATTGGTAATGCCGCTCAGGAAAGTGTCGCGCCAATTATAAGCAACTCTTGCCGAAATTGGGCCTTTCTCATACATGCCGATCAGATTGTAGCTGTGTTTTGACAGGTTTTGCAGCGGTACGTTCCGGCCCAGGATGCTGTTGGGCGTTTCGCTGTCTATAAAAGTGTAATTGGCCTGCATGCCAAGTCCGTTCAACCAGCTTGGCAGGAAATCGTAAAACTGCTGGTAGCCCGCTTCAAAACCATTAATGCTTGCAGCAGCGCGGTTCTGCGGGCGGCTGACTTGATAAGTAAAGCCGTCGTGAATTTCTGGATTGCTGACTGTGCTGGCAAAACCGTCGACCTGCTTTAGAAAGCCGGTGATATAAACCGAGGTGGTGGGATTGAAATATTTTTCCACCGCCAAATCCAGATTGCCGGAACGGATCGGCTTCAAAGCAGGGTTACCGGCGCTGCCTTGGTTTAACGACGGGGTGATGGTGTTGCGAATCAAGGTCAGCGACGGAGAAAGCTGGTCGAAATTCTGCCGGGTAATGGTTTTTGAAACGCCGGCGCGCAGGTACAGGCCTTTTACAAGCTGATAGCGCAGATTCAGGCTAGGCAGGTAGTCGATGTCGGTGTTGGTAATATTAATGGGGAAAATTGTGCCGGTGCTAGGGGCCGATTGACTGCCGGTTACCGACTCCAATGTTTGCACGGCGCGCAGCCCGATGTTGCCGTCCAATGGAAAGCGCGTGGCTTCGAATTGACTCATCAGGTACCCGGCTTGGGTTTCTTCGCTGATACTCCAGACGCTCAACGGGTTCCCGGCGGCGGGAATGGGTGCGGTAATGTCGAAAGCATTGCGTAATGCGATCGCATCCCGAGCCGAATCCAGGTTGCCGACCACGTAATTGCCGATACTGCTGCCTGTGCCGCCGAGAAAATTATCGGTCGGATTGGCCATGATATACCCCGGTCTGTCGGCTGCTGAAATGCCGGTCACGGCCGTATCGGCAAAATCAAGCCCGGATCGTTTCCCGCATTATGCTTGGCGTAACAAAACCCGGCAGAGATCGATTTGATGAAGCCGCCGGACAGTTCGTAGTCGCCGTCAAGCTGGGCAGTGGACAAATCTCCCTCGAATGGCCTCGTGCGGTAGACGAGGCTGGCGTATTGAAAATTGGCGGGATTAAGTAAATCGGTGCCGCCGATGCCGGTGGACGGAACCAAACCGGACAGATCCTGGTTAAATTGTGCCGCCGTACCGCCAAACACCGGCCCGGAGAAAAACAGGTTGTTAAAGCTTTTAGTGTAGCTGAGATCGGTTTTGACTGTCAGTGCGTCTTTGTTTCAGCTGCCGCCGACCGCCGCTTGCTGGGTTCTGTCAACTGTGTCGCGGGCAAAGCTGAGAATGGATATCGGCGCGTTGGTCCAACTGATGCTTTGCAGGTCGTTGGTGCCCGGAAATAATCTGGGATTACCGGCGGCAAAAGTGGAAGAGGGCGTTACGTTAATCTGGTAAGAATCCTGAATGGTCTTGAATTGTGCATAATTGCCTTCGGCGTAGAGCTCAAGATTACCCGACGGTCGCCATTGCAATGCCAAGTTGCCGGCAGTCCGCTCGCGATTCCCCAGGCTGGTGGTCTCCGAGGTGCCGTTGGGAACGATAACTGTCTGTCCAGGGATAATGTTTGTGCGAGCAACAGGGTTCCCGGTACTTTTCTGATTCTCCCGCCAAGCACGTCGCTGGTAAGCGAAATTCACCAGTGCGCCGAATTCGCCAAAGCTCTCTGTTCGCCAACGGTCGCTCAACAGCGTCGAAAACTGTGGTTCCTGATCGTCTACCAGATCGCCGTGTATTACCCGCGCAGAACCTAGTAGTTGTCGTCCGTCAAAGTCGAACGGACGGTGTGTCCGCAAATCAACCGTACCGCCGATCCCTCCCTCGATGTGGTTGGCCGTGAGGTTTTGTAGACATCAATGCCTGACAGCATTTCTGAGGGGATGTCGGCGAAATCGAGAGTACGCCCCGTCCCCGCGGTGAACACTTCATGTCCGTTCAGCAGTGTTTCCATCTGGGTGAGGCCGCGAATCGCCACACCGGCGCCTTCGCCGCGATCACGAAGAATTTGCACGCCAGTGACACGGGACAGCACATCGGTGACGTTGATGTCGGCAAGCTTATTGATGTCGTCGGCTGCCACTGAATCGACGATTTCCATCTTGTCGCGCTTGATTTCTTGTGCAGATGCAAGGCTGGCGCGTTTGCCGACGACC
>Ga0066409_1000049_pt1 | contig 14111 bp, 11 predicted proteins | sample LakWasMet13_LOW5_2_FD_59496 | JGI IMG/M metagenome (GOLD analysis project Ga0066409, IMG submission 59496) | Freshwater sediment methanotrophic microbial communities from Lake Washington under simulated oxygen tension - Sediment Metagenome 13_LOW5 | ecosystem: Environmental > Aquatic >... | reverse complement strand
GGAGCAATTTTATCTATAACCCACGTTATAGTTCCAGTAGAATTAGCAGCTGGTTGAGAAGTAAAAGTAGAACCTGACGGTAGAATTGAACCAGTATCATTTATGAATTTTAAATTAGCCCCTAAAACATCATTAACATTGACATTATAAGCATTTCCATCGCCTGAGTTTAGAACATTTATAACCCAAGTTACATTTTCTGTTGAAGTTGTTATAGATGCAGGAGTTAAGCTTAAAGCCAATTTACCTTTTCTATTTAAAATAGGTGTATTTGTTGAGTTTGATGTTAATGTATTACCACATTTATTTTTCCAAGACATATTTGCATTTAAAACATTTGATGAACCACATTTTTTTCTTATATCAAAACTTATTGTTCCACCAGCAGTAAGAATATTTGTACCAAAACTAAATACTCTATTGCTACCAACTTGAGTATTTGTTGGTGTTAAGCCACCAAACCCTGTGTATGTAGGGCTACCAACATAAGTATAATTTGATGTATTAAAATTAATAAGAGCTTCATTTTGCCCATCCCAAGGTTCATTCTTTGTGACATTTAAAACAACATTCTTTGTCTCACAATCATCAACTGTGTTATTCCAAGAATTATTATTTATTGTTAATTCAAATGCTGGAGCTGTTATATTTACAGGGACAGCTTGATAATAACGAGCAGAACAACCGCCTGTTCCACCATTTATAGAAATCTCAGATACATCATTAAACTGACCTGTTTGTGATGCATAAAGTTTATACCTTATTCTTAATTTTTTATCTGCAACGCTACCTGATAAAAATCCAAGATCTATATTTAAATTAGGAGATGTTGATGTTATATTTGCAGGAGGAATTGAAGTATATACACCTGTAAAAGGAGTTCCTGTTCCTGAAACAATCTCATACTCTGCTGTACCAGCAACAAAAGCCTGACTATTATTCAACATTTCTTTAAATGTTGAACTTGCAAAAGTACCAGTCATTGAATTACTAAAAGTATATTCATTAATATATCTAATATTTGTAGTTGCTTCACATACTTCATAAGGAGATGATGAAGGTAAATCAATTGATTTTGAATCAATTACACCTCCAGGTCCATAATTTTGTAAATAAACACTAGCAGTGTCATTTATAGGATTAGTATCTGTTGAACTAATTGTACAACTTCTAACAGTTGTTGCTGTAGCGACAGCTGTATTTGTATAGCTAGAGTTTGCATTACAAGCATTAGATGTAGAAGTAACATTTATGGTTAATATTTTTCCATTTGCAGTTGAAGAAGGTACACTCCATGTTACATTTTGACCTGTATGAGATGCAGTACCACCAGTAGCAGAAACAGAAGTAACAGTAAAAGTAGAAGGTACTAAATCTGTTACAGATATATTTCCTGACATATTTGATGAATTTGTTGTATTAATAAGAATATTATATGAAAAACTTTCTCCTAATTCAGATAAACCACCTGTAGAAGATGTTTTTACTAAATCAATTGTAGGATTATTTATTGTATTAAAAGTTACATAAGTTACAGGTGGTTCAAATAAATTCCCGCAAACATCGTTATAAGAAGGTTTCCATGTAAAGCTACCTGATGGGTTTGCTGAACATGCAACACTTTGAGGTATTAATGTAAAATTTAATGTTGTAGATTGACCTTGTTTAAGACTACCACTAGGTGTATTTCCTGTAAATGTAAAAATACCTGCGGAATATGTCCAGCCTGAGCTTACTGAACTTACAGTTAATGGTTGTGAATTCAAACTTGTTACAAATTTAAAGTTCCTTGCTTCACCAGGATCATTATTTGAAACAACTACACTTATAGGTGTACCAGTAACATTTCCCCAATCTATATTTAAATTCGTAGGAGGTGTTAAACCATTAATTGTATAACTAATACCAGGATCTTTAGGCACATAAGCAACACTTCCTATTGCAGTATCAGTATCACAAGAAGCTCCACTTGGCCATGATGTTGAAACATTATTATTGAGATTTGAACACCCAATAACTTTACCTGAAACAGTAAATGTTCTAAATTGTCCTGATGGAATACTAGGATATGTTGCAGTAAAAGTATTTCCAACTTGTGTAAAATTTGGTGGAGTTGAATCTGGTATAAGAGAAAGAGTATTTATATCACTTCCAACAGTGTTAGTTAAATCAAGGTTATAAACAGTTCCTAACCCTGAGTTAGTTGCCTTAACCGTCCAAGTAACAATATCATCAGCTGATGCATTTTGTGAATTAGGTGTTACCTCTAATAAAACAGCTCCTTTTAATACTTCTACATTTTTAAAACTAGTTTTTACTTCTGTTCCTAAATCACCTATAAATCTTGCAATTGCAGTTATAGGTATAGACGAAGCATTACATAATACTTTTGAGTTAAATACTAATTCTACATTATCACCTGGAGCTAAAGAAAGTGAAGAAGTTGGTGTCAACGTTGTAATATTAGATGCAGTATTTGCTGTAAAAGTAATATTACTCCCATTTTTTTTTAATGATGTTGTCGAAAAATAATTAAAGTCATTTGCAAGTTGAATGTCTATTGTCATATTTGATGCTGTGACAGTATTTGATATTGGGTTATTAATATTAACAGTATAAGTATATGGATTAGGATTTCCCACATCAACTTGATTAGAACCTGTAATAACAACACTTAACTCAGGAGCTGTTAGGACATTTTTTGCTGTAAATATTAGAAATAGCAAAGAAAATATAGATATAATATATTTATTTCTTTTAAAAAAAACTAACATCTTTGCTTACCTAATATTATAAATTTATTCACTTTACTTTTAACTCAATATTAATATATATGTTTAAGTTTAAGTGTGAAGAAAATATAAATAAAAAGTGATTTTTTTGTGTAGTATAAGAAAAAGATATGTATTATAATCAAAGAGTAAATAATAAAAATATCTCTTTGTATAACATCTAATAAAATTCAATTTATTTAGATATCTATAGTATTAAATACATTAAAATATTTATGTGTTTGTTTTATTAAATAATCATAAGTAAGTTATAAGAGGTCAAGACATAAGTATTGACCATACATAGTCCATCTCTAGTATATTTTATCTATTTAGAATGTCATAAGTTATTTTTAATTGCGGAATTGTGAAATATAAAAGATTAGTTTATTCTAAAATATCAACTTTTATATTTCTGAATCTTGCAGGCGAAGAACCATGACCAACATGACCTGTTTGCATTGGTTGTCCTTTACCACAATTAGGAACACCCCATATTCTCCAATAATCTTGATTTGCGATAGCATCACATGAATTCCAAAAATGAACAGTATTATCTGTATAAGTAGGATTTTTCAACATTTTACCTAATTTACCATCTTTAATTTCCCAAGCTATTTCTGTTGCAAATTGAAAATTCCAACGTTTATCATCTATACTCCAACTTTTATTTGTTGCCATATAAACACCATTTTCAACTCCTTCAATAAGTTGTTCAAATGTTTTATCTCCTGAATCAAGATTAATATTTGTCATACGAATAATAGGTAAAAAATTCCAGTTTTCAGCTCTAACAGAACCCATACTAACATTATCTAAACTAGGTGCAGTTTCTCTTGATGTCAAATAACCAACAAATAAACCTTTATCAATTATAGGTACTTTTTGACCTTCAACGCCTTCATCATCGTAAGCAAAAGATCCTAAACCATAAGGTATTGTTGCATCAGCATAAACGTTAATAATTTCAGAACCATATTGTAGTTTATTTAATTTTTCAGGTGTTAAAAAACTTGTTCCAGCAAAACTAGCTTCCATTCCTAAAACTCTATCATATTCTATAGGATGACCAATTGACTCATGAATTTGTATAGCCATTTGATTTCCTTCTAAAACTAAAGTTGTTTCTATTGTTGGACATTGTTCTGCATCAAGTAATTGTAAAGCTTCATCAGAAACTCTTTCTGCATTACTTAAAAAATCCATTTCTTCTATAAATTCATAACCACTATTTCTAAAATCACCTCCACAATTACATGGATATGATCTTGTTTGCATTTCATCACCATTTATAGCATAAGCTTGAATTCCACCACCTGATTTTATATACTCTTGTTGAATATGTGAGCCTTCTGAGCTAACAAAAATTTTCTTATGTTTAAAAAAAGTCATTTCTGATGTAGCAATTTCAATTTTATTACTTTTTTGCATTAGTTCACATGATTTTATTAAAAGCTCTAACTTTTCAGACACAGGAACTTTAAAAGGATCTTTCTTATATTCTGAGATATAGTTTTTGGTAACAGGTTCAAGCTTTGAAAGGTTTAGAATAGATTTATTTGTATAAGAACTTGCTTCTGCAATTTTTATAGATTTTTCGACAATATTTCTAACTTCTTCTAGAGTTAATTCTGAACTTGAAGCAAATCCCCAAGCTCCTTTATATACAATTCTTACACCAAAACCAACACTTTCAGAGTAATTAAGATGTTCAACTTTTTTATTTCTTACAGATATATGCTCTTGTTTTAAATCCTCAATACGAATATCGCAATATGTTGCTCCTAGTTTTTTAGCTGTATCTAGAGCTGTGTTTATTATTTCTTTTATCATCTTTAGTTTATTTCTTAATTTTTACTATTTTCAATACTTGTAATAAAATATTACTACTAAATAATAGTTTAATTCTAACATTGAATAAAAATTCAAGTTGAAATACAAACTATAAAAAAATATAATCCATAATATAGGCTTAATAAAATTTGTTCAGTTAATTTTGTCTAAAAAAATCAATGAAAATAATACTATTTGATATAATGAGTTAAGCAAATATAGCTATATGATATTTACGAGGATTACTCATGAATAAAAAAGAATGGATTGAAAATAATAAAAAGTCAGAAAGACCTGACGGTTACTTTAAAAATTTATCAGAAAAAGATATAGATGTTTTATATACACCTGAAGATATACAAGGTTTTGATTATGAAAAAGATTTAGCTAATCCTGGTGAATATCCTTATACAAGAGGTGTACACTATAATATGCATAGAGGCAGATTATGGACAATGAGACAGTTTGCAGGCTTTGGAACACCTGAAGAAACAAATGAAAGATTTAGATATTTACTTTCTCAAGGTCAAACAGGTTTAAGTACTGCATTTGATATGCCAACACTTATGGGATATGACTCAGATCATGCAATGTCTGAGGGAGAAGTAGGAAAAGAAGGCGTGGCAGTATCATCAATTGAAGATATGGAAATATTATTCAAAGATATTCCACTTGATAAAGTAAGTACATCAATGACAATAAATGGACCAGCGGCTATTTTACTTGCTCTATATGTAGCTGTTGCAGAGAAACAAGGAGTTGATCCCAAACTACTTAGAGGAACACTCCAAGCAGATATTTTAAAAGAGTATATTGCACAAAAAGAATGGATATATCCACCAAGACCTTCAATGAGAATAATTACAGATATGATTGAATACTGTAAAGACAATTTACCTCAATTTAATAGCATAAGTATTAGTGGTTATCATATACGTGAGGCTGGTTCAACAGCAGTTCAAGAATTAGCTTTTACATTAGCTGATGGATTTGCATATATCGAAGCTGGTATGAAAAAAGGAATGGATGTTGATGATTTTGCACCAAGGTTATCATTTTTCTTTAATTGTCATAATGATTTTTTTGAAGAAATAGCTAAATTTAGAGCTGCTAGAAGAATATGGGCAAAAACACTTAAAGAGAAATATGGAGCTAAAAATCCTAAATCAATGATGTTAAGATTCCATACTCAAACAGCAGGATGTTCATTAACAGCTCAACAACCAGAAAATAATATTGTAAGAACAGCAATTCAAGCACTTGCAGCAGTTATGGGTGGAACTCAATCATTACATACAAATTCTATGGATGAAGCTTTAGCTTTACCAACAGAAAAAGCAGTAAGAATAGCTTTAAGAACACAACAAATAATTGCATGTGAAACAGGTGTAACACACACTGTTGATCCACTAGGTGGTTCATATTTTGTTGAAGCAATGACAAATCAAATAGAAGAAGAAGCAAATGAGTATTTTAGAAAAATCGATGAGTTTGGTGGAGTAATTGAAGCAATTGAAGAAGGTTTCTTTCAAAAAGAAATAATGGATGCTTCATTCCAATTCCAAAGAGATGTTGAAAACAAAAAAAGATTAATTGTTGGTGTTAACTGTTATGAAGAAGGAAATGAAGATTCAGATATTGAGATATTAAAAGTTCATAAATCATCTGAGGATAAACAAGTTAAACGTCTTAAAGAATTCAAAGCAAAAAGAAATCAAGATGATGTAGATAAAGCTTTAAATGAAATTAAGAAAGCAGCCGAAGGTTCAGAAAACCTTATGTATCCTATTGTTAAAGCAGTTAAATCAAATGCAACATTAGGAGAAATTTCTGACACAATAAAAGTAATATTTGGTGGATATAGAGAAAAAGCAGTCTTTTAATGCAAACAATACCATTTAGTGATAAAGAAATAGAATTAGCTCAACAAATTCATAATAAAGGCCTTATATGGAGACCCAAATCAAGTGATTGGTTTATAGATCTTAATAATTTAAGAGTTCTTTATAATGGACAATATGAGCAATCTGTTTCTTTATGTTTGGTTATTGATGAAGATGGAAGAAGTTTCTCTTTTTTAGAACTTTTAATTGATGGTGAAGAAAATGGTAATAGAATGAAAAAATCTATGTCATATTCTAAACGTGATAAGTTAGAAAATATAATTTGGCTACCATCAATAAAAGATTGCATTGATATTATTAATCGTAGTGATGATTATGAATTTGTTTCTTTAGAAAAAAAATCTAATAATTATCAAGTAATAATTAAAGACACCAATAATAAAAATATTTATACAGAATCTGAAACTGAACTTATGGCTTTTTATAATGTTATAATTTCACTCTAAAATACAATTGAGGAATTAATTTTTGAATCTTTTAAAATATTTTACAATATCAACTATAGCTTCTATTACACTTATTTCTTCATGTGTACAAAGTAAGTCTAATGTACTTACTTTTTCAAGTTGGGGAAGTATAGATGAAATTAATATACTAAAACCAATAATTGAGTCATTTACAAAAAAAACAGGAAAACAAGTTGAATTAATACATATTCCTGATAATTATTTTCAAAAGCTACATATGATGTTTGCTTCAGATACAGCACCTGATGTTATTTTTATGAATAATTTAACAATGCCTGTTTATGCAGATAGTGATGTTTTTGAAGATTTAGAACCTTGGATTAATAAAAGCCAGAATATAAAGAGAGAAGATTTTTTTCCTCAAGTAATGAAAGCAATGGAATGGAAAAATAAATTATACGGAATACCTCGTGATATTTCAAATCTTTTAATTTATTACAACAAAGATATGTTTGACAAATATAAAGTAGCATATCCTAAAGATAATTGGACTTTTGATGACTTTTTAAAAACAGCACAATCCATAACAAAAGATAATAATGGTGATGGAAAAACTGATACTTATGGTTTTGCTTTAGACAAAAGACCTTTATTTTGGTTACCTTTTATTTGGAGTCAAGGTGGAGATTTATTTAATAATGATTTTACAAAGTTTACTCTTAATTCATCTGAAAGTATTGAGGGATTACAATTTTATTCTGATTTAAGAAATAAATATAAAGTTGCTCCAGATGAAAAAGAAGTTGGAAACACAAAAGCAGGTCAACTATTTTCTCAAGAAACAATAGGGATGCAATTAAGCGGACGTTGGAGTGTTCCGACATACCGTACAGGACTTAAATTTAAATGGGATGTTGTTCCATTTCCAAAAGGTAAAAAAGGTTCTATTGTAGATGTTGATGCCTCTGGTTGGTGTATGTCAAAAATGTCTGATAAAAAAGAAGATGCTTGGAAATTAATTGAATATTTAGCAGGTCAAGATTCTATCAAAAACTTTAGTTCAAATGGTTTAATAGTTCCATCAAGAAAAGATGTGGCAAATTCTAAGGAGTTTTTAGAAGGTGGATTACCAAATAATTCCAAAGCATTTTTAACTATTATTGATAATGGTCAACCAACACGTACCCCTCCTAATTGGAATGAAATTGCAACAGAAATTGAACTTGGCTTAGAAAATATTTGGACAGGTGAAAAAACTGTCAAAGAATCAACTGAAAAAATAGATCAAAGAGTTAATGCTTTACTTAAATAGTTAATTTCTGTTATCTTTGATAATAAGCAAATATTAAAATAAGGTAATAGTTATGTACACTAAGTATGAAAACCTTAAATCAATTTTCAAAAATCTTACAAAAGAAGAAATACAAAGCTTAGAAAGCTTAGATTTACATTTAACAGAAGAAGATTTATTATTTCCCCCACCAGAAGAAAGAGGATTTGAAAATTTTCTTGGTGTTTATTCAGAAGAATATATTAAAGCATCTTTTGAAAAATATGGTATTTTTTCAATGCTTGAAGAAAAAGGGTTTAATAATTTTAAATTAGTTATTGATACAAAAAATATTGATAGACAAAGATTAGCAATATACTATGAAGAAACAAATGAAAATAATCTACTATGTGAGATTATTTTAAAAAGAAAGGATTTAAAGTTAAATTTTCCTTTCACAACTGGTTTAGAAAATAAGAGTTTTAATTTTTTAATAGTCGAATGGTTATATTCTCAAAACCCACAAAAAAGTTTTACAGAAAATCGAAAACCTCTACCTGGTCAGAAACATCCTGGTTTAAATATGGCACGAAATGTTTTAAAACTCTTACTTATAATGTGTAAAAAAAGAAAGATTGATGGAATACTTAATATACCTGAGCACTACCATAATGCACAATTATACTCTAAGTATTTTTCTTATTTATCCCCGATTAATGAAGCAAGAAGAAGAGCAATAGAAAGAGATTTATTAAGTAAACATGAATTATCAACAGTTTCTTGGGGTATAGATCTTAATTGTGTTTATGAAAACAATGAAGAGTTTAGATGGTTTGTTTCTGAACAAATTATACCTTTAAATAAGCAACTTATAAATTTTTTCAACTCTCAAGCATATAACGAATCTATTTCAGAAAATACAACTAAATATATTTATAATATTGATTTAGATAAGTGGAACAGTCTTAAAAAGAATATCCAAAACTATATTTGTGTCTAAATATTACACAATATTTAGATATATTATTTACATTTCTAAATAAATCCTGTAGTATTCATGTATATAAAATATTAAGTTTTATAAACCAATTATAAACAAAGGAAATAAAATTATGGGAAGTACATCATTTAAGAATAAAGTTGTTGGAATATTTTTAGATAGCATATCAGTAAACAATGCATTAACGGATTTAAACTCAAATGGTTTTGATAGAGATGACATATCAATTTTAGCAAAAGATCATAATGAAATAGACAAAAAAATTGAGCAAACACCTGACAGTCTTGAGAAAAAAATCTTTGATACTCCAATATTAGGAAAACATGTTGTAGATAGAGCAGAAGAAATATCTACAGGTCATGATGCATCAGAAAAAGATCCAAAAGCAATGATTAAAGGAGCAACCACAGGTGGAATAGTAGGTTTAATTGCTGGTCTTACAGCCTTATTAATACCTGGTATTGGAACAGTTTTAGTTGCAGGCCCTTTAGTTGCAGCAATAACATCTGCAGCAGCTGGTGCAGCACTAGGTGCAACAGCAGGAACACTTATTGGTATATTTAATGATGAAGGAATACCAACAGATCGTGCAGATTTTTACAATAGTAATTTTAATAAAGGAAATATAATTGTAATGATTCATACTGATGAATTTAATGCAAGTAAAGCAAAAGAAATTCTTATAAAATATAAAACAGAAACAATTGATACTTTTTAATTTATAAATTGTCTATATAAAAAATTAGAGTGAATAAAATTTAAATTTTATTCACTCTATAAACATTTAAAAATGTAAATTATAAATGTTTAGATATAAGGTTTTCTAAAACAGGTTTTTGAGCTGCACCTATAACTTTATCTACATTATCTCCACCTTTAAATAAATATAATGCAGGAATACCTGTTATATTATATTTTTGAGCTATTTCAGGGTTATCATCAACATTAAGTTTAACAAATTTAGCTTTACCTTCAAATTCTTGTGAAAGTTTATCAATTACAGGAGCAACCATTCTACATGGACCACACCAAGGTGCCCAAAAATCTACTAAAACAGGTAAATCTGATTTTAGCACTTCTGTATCAAAACTGCTATCGCTTACTTCTAAAACATTTCCTGACATATTTTAATCTCCTAAATTTTTATAATTTATTTACTGATATATATTCTAACTTAAAAAAGAAAAAAGAGAGCCTTATAAAATTAAGTCTCTCTATAAAAAATTTATAAATAAATTAAAGTGATTTTTCTAAAATCTCTGCAATATCAAGATTTGTAGTATTTTCAGCACCTTTAGCATTAAGACCATCTGTCATCATAGTCTTACAGAAAGGACAAGCACTTGCAACAATATCAGGCTTAATTTCAAGAGCTTGAGCTGCTCTTATTTCATTAATCCTTTCTCCTATTGTTTCTTCCATCCACATTCTTCCGCCACCAGCACCACAACATAAACCAGTTTCTCTACTTTTTTCCATTTCAACAAGTTTAATACCTGGTATAGCTTTAAGAACTTCTCTAGGAGCATCATATACTTGGTTATATCTACCAAGATAACAAGAATCATGGAATGTTACAGTTGAATCAACAGCTTTTTGAGGTTTAATTTTACCACTTTGAATTAACTGATAAATAAACTCTGAATGATGTATAACTTCATAATTACCACCAAATTGAGTATATTCATTTTTGATTGTATTAAAACAATGAGGACAAGCTGTAATTACTTTTTTAACATTATATCCATTCATAGTTTCAATATTTTGTTTAGCTTGAGTTTGATATAAGTATTCATTACCTATTCTTCTTGCAGGGTCACCATTACATGTTTCTTCACTACCCATTATTGCAAAATTTACACCAGCTTCATTTAAAATATTTACAAATGAACGAGCAACTCTTTTGTTCTTATCATCATAAGAAGCAGCACAACCAACAAAATATAAATATTCTGCGTCAGGTTTTTCAGCCATAGTTTTTACATCTAAACCTTCAGCCCAATCTCCTCTTGATGATGAACCAATACCCCAAGGATTTCCTTGATTCTCAATATTTGTGAATGTTAAAACAACTTGCTCAGACATATCTGATTCCATCATTACAAGATGTCTTCTTACATCAACAATTTTATCCACATGCTCAATTAAAACAGGACATGCTTGAACACAAGCCATACAAGTTGTACATGACCAAATCTCTTCTTTTTCAAAAACTCTTTCAATCAATGGATGTTCAGCTTGGTCTGGAGCAGTTTCACCAGAATCAAGAGTTGCAACAGCAGCTCTTTCTAATATCATGTTTTCACCTGTATCAAAAAGCTCATGTCTTAAATCAACAATAATCTTTTTAGGATTTAAAGGTTTTCCACTTAAGTAAGCAGGACATTGAGTTTGACAACGTCCACACTCTGTACATGCATAAACATCAAGTAATTGTCTCCATGTAAAATCTTCAAACTTATTAACACCAAACGCAGGTTCATCTTTCTCCATTTCTGTATCCATATCAATATATGAAAGTTGACCATAAGGCTTTGTTCTTCCAAAAAATACTGTGAATAATGAAGCTAAAAGATGTGAATGTTTTGATGCAGGAATATATACGAGGAAAATAAGAACAATCATTACATGAATCCACCAAAAAACATTGTGTGTTACATGTAATGCTGTAGGTGACATATTAAATGCTAAAAATATATTAGAAAGTAAATTACCTACAAATGCAGGCATATAATGTGATGCAGCATTTTCTATTGTATAAACAGTATCTGCTGTTTTAGCCATTGCAATTTCAGCACCATCTTTAAATAGCGCTGTAAGCATCAAACCGCTAATGAAACTTAAAATCAAGAGACCATCAGAATTAAGACTCAAATTATTTGGTCTCAAAACAAGTCTACGATAAAAAGCCATACCTAAACCAAATAAAACTAAACACTCAACGAACTCAACAGATCCTAAAAAATATGTATTACCTGTAAACGGTAAGTGAAAATCTTTATCAAAACCTTGAGCAATAAAATTAAATGTTTCAATTGTGATAAACAAAAATCCCCAGAAAAAAACTGCATGCATTGCACCATAAACTGGTTCTTTAAAAACTCTTTTTTGTAAAAGTACATAATCGACAAAAAGTTTTATTCTTTTCTCAATTTCACCAAAACGGTTCTCATTTTTACCAAGCATTAAAAGTTGTACTTTATGAATTAGTGCTGTAGTAAAGTGATAAAGAGCAATGGCTATTGCCAAAAATAAAATCACTTTCTCGAAGATACTTAGGAAATCATCCATATAAGCTATACCCTCTATATTAATTTATTTTTTTATAATTATTATTTTTACATTTTATAATGTTTTGTACAGTTGTACTATTTTTATTACAAAAATTAAATCAAAAATATCTCTAAATCAGTATTTAAGCTATTAATCTCTTGCAAAAAGAGTTGTAAGGAACTCTATCTTTAAAGGCTCTAAACTTACTTTATCTCCTTCTTTAAGAAACAAGTAAGCAAAATCTTCTTTTCTTACAGGTTCAGTTCCAACTAAAACAACTTCTTTTTCCTCTAAATTTAATCTTGCATCAAATACTTTAGGGACTTTTTTGAAAAATTTTTTGGCTTCATTTTTATCTTTAAAGCAAATAGAATAACCTATAACTTCTCTCATAGTTTTACCTTTATTTTATATCAAGTAATTCAACTTCAAATATTAAAGCTGAATCTGGTGGTATATCACTACCAGCTCCTCTACTTCCATAAGCTAAATTAGATGGTATATAAAGTATATATTTACTTCCTATAGACATTAATTGTAATCCTTCTGTCCATCCAGAAATTACTTGATTAAGAGGAAAACTTATAGGTTCATTTCTTTTATATGAACTATCAAATTCTGTACCATTGATTAATGTACCTCTATAATGAACTTTAACAGTTTCCCAAGCTCTTGGTTTTTTTCCTAAACCTTCTGTAACAACTTTGTATTGTAATCCGCTTGCTGTAGTTACAACACCTTCTTTAGTCTTATTTTCCATAAGAAATTTTTCACCATCATTCATTGAACTTACCTCCACTTTGGCATCTTTTGGTATTTTTTTCATCAACTCTGCACATGATGTAGGCATAAGAGCTAATGATAAACAAATACCATACTTAACTAAATTTTTCATAAATTAATTCCTACCTTATAATTTAAATATCTAAAATAATTTATAATGTAACTTAATCAGTTTATCATAGAGAAGGAATACGGATAATATGAATATTAAATCATCTGAAGAAATACAAGTTGTTGTTTTTAAGCTTGGCACTGATGAATACTGTGTTCCTGTATCTCAAGCCAGAGAAATACAAATTTATTCAACACCAACAAGAATTCCTAATACACCAGATTTTGTTGAAGGAATAATTAACTTAAGAGGTCAAATTATACCTATTCTTGATCTCAAAAAAAGATTTGGAGCTGGCAAAACTGAAATAAATACTGCAACAAAAATAATAATCATTGATATGGAAGGTGAATTACTTGGTATTCTTGTTGATTCGGTATCAGAAGTTTTAAAAATACAACAAAATAGGTTTGAAGCTACACCAAATGCAGTAAAAAGTTCTATAAATACTAACTATATATCAGCAATTGGTAAACTAAATGATAGACTTCTTATTCTTATTGATTTAGCTAAAGTTTTAAATGAAGATGAGATTGAGCAATTAAAATCTTAAAGAAATATTTTAAAATATATAATAATCTTCAATAATTGTTTGATTATAAGCTTTAATAATTACATAATTTATTAATGAAACAAAAAATATAAATTAGAGTATTTTAACTACTAATGATAGTAATGAATACAAATTAATCTTATATTTTTTTGTAAATTATTTTTTTAAGCTCCTAAATAAAATTATTCTAAAAAATTTATTTTAA
>Ga0066409_1000041_pt1 | contig 14758 bp, 17 predicted proteins | sample LakWasMet13_LOW5_2_FD_59496 | JGI IMG/M metagenome (GOLD analysis project Ga0066409, IMG submission 59496) | Freshwater sediment methanotrophic microbial communities from Lake Washington under simulated oxygen tension - Sediment Metagenome 13_LOW5 | ecosystem: Environmental > Aquatic >... | reverse complement strand
GAATAAGGACTTACAGAAAAATGTGGTAATTTTGGGCGGGGATTTGGGCATCGACCCTAAAAATCAAGTAAATACCAAAATGTTTACTTGATTTTCAAAAAACTTTCTCAACTGTATTTAAATCAATTCAAAATAAAATATCTAAATTTTTAGATAAAAAATATGGCAAAAAAAACTAAACCTAAACCAAATACTTCTAATATTCAACAAACCCAAGATGGTTTTGTTAATGTCATGACTGGTTTTAATACATCAAGAGATAGAAACTCGCACTTTCAATTAGAAGCTGGTATTAAACTAAATGATCGTGAATTAGATGTTTTTTACAGAGAGTACAAACTAGCAAAAAAATGTTGTGTTAAACCTGCTGAGGAAATGACAAAAGAGCTAATTCGTATAAATGATGATAACTCTGATAAATTTTATGAGATTTTAAAGCAATTAAAAATAAATTCTTTATTCAAAGAAGCATTGATAACACAGCATTTAAAAGGTGGCTGTCTTGTTATTTTAGATGTTATTGATGGCGGTCTTTTAGATGAACCAGTTAATGTTGATAAAATATCTGCTATAGGTTCTAATTATCTTGTTGTTGAAAAAAAACATGTCACACCAGAAGGTATTTATAATGGTGTTTCAGAACCTGAATTTTATTTGGTTAATCTTGATTCAGGTAATCTAAGAGTCCATGAATCACGAACTTTAAAATTTAGAAATAGTGATACAACACTAGATGAAAGAAAAGAAAATAATAGTTTCAGTGATAGCATATTACAAGCATTACATGAAGCAATTAGAAATTTAGCTTTATCACAAAATTCGTGCTCACAAATCATTATGGATTTAAGACAAACTACTTATAATCTGTCTGGTCTTAATGAAGCTTTAGGTGAGCCAAACTCAGAAGAATTAATTGTAAAAAAACTTTTAATGATGGAGCTGTCAAAAGGAATTATTAAAGCTCATGTTTTAGATAAAGAAGATACAGTCCAAACTAATACAGCAAATGTATCAGGGATTAAAGAATTTGTATCAATACCAAAAGATTATTTAACTTCACTTGTAGATATGCCACATAATATTTTGCATGGTGAGAGTCCTGGTTCAAGTTTAGGAGAATCTGGTCAAGGTCAAATGATTGCTTGGTATGACTATATTAAATCACGTCAAACTAATGAATTAGCTCCTCAATATGAGAGAATTTTAACTTATATAGCTTATATGCTTACTGTTGATATTCCTAAGTTTGAGTTTAAAGATCTATGGCAAATGGATGATAAACAAAAAGCAGAAATTGAGAATAAAAAAGCTGATTCATTTAAAAAAATTACTGATGCTATTAAAATTTTATGGGAAACATCAGCTCTCTCAGCTGATGAAATAAGAAATTTAATTAGTAATTCTAAAGACTTTGGTTCATTATCTGAAAAGATAAATGAATTACTTGAAAAGGCTGTTTTTAAAGATGCCTAAATCAGTTTATCCTTTTAATGTTGAGCGTGATTATTTAAGAGATATTCTTAAAATATTTTCTAAATGGTCACAAGAATTATTAGAAAATATTTCAAGTAGATTAGATAACTTTTTCTCTAATATTTTTGAATCGTTTAGAAATAAATGGGTAAAAATATCAGAAAAATTTAGTACTAAAATTCATAAAGCAGGTATTAATACTGCTAATTATCAAAAAAATATATTGTATTCTCAAATTACTAATGAAAATCAAGTAAGTGCAATAAATATTTTTAAGTCTGAAAAATGGCTAGAGTCAGAGTTAATAGACTTTACTAATGAAAATGTAAGACTTATAAAAAGTGTTGGTATAGATACTGCAAATAAGATTGAAACACTTGTTACAGATGGAGTTAAGCAAGGTAAAAGAGCAAATGTTCTTAAAAAAGAAATTCAAGAAGTTTTCTTAGTAAGTGAATCAAGAGCATCATTAATTGCAGTAGATCAAATAGGAAAAATGAACGGAATTATTACAAAATTAAGACAAGAAAAATTAGGAATAAAATCTTATATTTGGCGTAGTGTTGGTGATGAAAGAGTTAGAGCAACACATAAAGCTTTTAATGGTCAAAAATTTTCATGGGATAAAGGAAGTCCGGAAGGACACCCAGGTCAACCAATAAGATGTCGTTGTTTTGCAGAACCTATTTTTGAGGAGCTATAATGCCATTTAGATTAGAAACATTTACTATAAAAAATGATGGTGAAAACTTTAAGTTCACTGAGGAAGGATATTTACAAGCTAGTGCTTATGCGACTAGAACAGGGGTTTTTGATTATCTTTTACCTGATGGCTCATTATTTAAAGAATATAGACCAGCAGAAGAGGTTTTTAAACCTGATAGCCTAGACACATTAAAAAATAAGCCTGTTACAAGATTTCATCCTAGACCTATGCTTGATTCAAATAATGTAACAAAGCATATCAAAGGTATTACTCTTAATGATGTTATTAAAGAAGATAACTTAGTAAAAATTTCAGTTTTAATCTACGATTCAGGTCTTATAACTGATATAACATCAGGCAAAATGCAAGAACTTTCATGTGGTTATTATTGTGAATTGGAACATGTAAAAGGTGTAACTCCAGAAGGTGAAAACTATGATGCTATTCAAAGAAATATAAGACAAAATCATTTAGCAGTTGTTCCAAAGGGAAGAGCGGGACCACAAGCAAGATTAAAATTAGATGCTCGTTGTGACGGAGCTGATGAAATAATGGATTATGTAGATGAGACCGAAGATGAAGTCACAAAACAAACTAAAACTATTTCAGAACCAAAAAAGGATACAAAACCTAAAATGAAACTTAATGTAAACGGTGAACAATTAGAAGTTAATGATGATGTTGCACCTAAAATTGACACAGCATTAAAAAACTTACAATCAAAAATTGATAGTACACAAGCTCAATTAGACATTGAAAAAGCAAAGCCTAAAACTGATAATGTTGATACATCAAAGCTTGTAAGTGAAAAAATATCATTAGTAAATAAAGTTTCTAAAATTGTAGATTCTAAAGAATTTAACATTGATGAAGCTGTAAAATGTACTGATAGACAATTAAAAGAAGTTGCTGTTAAAAAAGCTTTTTCACATATTGACACTAAAGATAAATCTGATGATTATGTAAATACTCTTTTTGATGCAATACAAGTTATTGAGAGAGCTCCTCAAACACCACCAGTAAGTACAATAACTCAAAACTCAGATTCATTTAATAATTTACTCAAAACATTAAATCTTAAATCTGATTCAACAGATTCAAATACAGATGAAGCAGAAATTGCAAGACAAAAAACACTTGATTCATTATCAAATAATTGGACTAAACCTGTTGGTTTTGGTTCTCAAAAATAAGAGGTAAATAAACAAATGCAAACAGAAATTTATAATAGACCATCAGGAATGATAGGAGAAAAAGCAAATAGCACTCCTAGTTCTGGGCGTGGAGCAACGGCATTGGCAACAATTATGTTTGGTGTTTTATGTATTTTTGCTAATTCAGAAATGACAAACTGTGTACCAGCTCAAGCACAAAAAATAACACTAGACGCTGATTTAATTACAAGTAATGTTTTAGCTGGTAATGTTGTAATTGATGGTGTGTCAAATGCTGTTACAACTACATTTTCAGCAAATCACTTAACTACTATGAATGCGTTAAAAACAGCAATAGAGTTATTAGATAGTGATTTAGTTGTAACTGTTTCAGGTACTACAAATAGAGTTTTATCAGTTGAATGTAAAACAAAATCAGTTCTTCTATCAGGATTTACTGTTACAGCTGGTCTTACTCAAGCAGGAATTACTTATGGCTTAGCAAATAAAATTGCTGGTTTAGCTAAATCTGAACATAAAGAAAGAAATGCTGATGGTACTGTAACACACAATTTAAATGACACTGTTACTATCATTGAAAAAGGTGAATATCAAGCTTTTTGTGAAGATACTGATATTGATCCAAACAAAGATGATGTCTATGTCAGAATTGTTCCCGAATCAGGAAAAACACTTGGTGCAATAAAGAAAAGTGCTGACTCTGGAAAAGCTGTAGCAGTAACAAAAGTAAGATTTGCTTCAACTGTACAAGATGGCATGGTAACACTTGCATTAGATATTTAATAAATATAAGGAATTAAACAAAAATGAGTAAACATTTAATGGCTGTAAGAATAGCCTTAGCTCAACAAAATAGAAATGATGACGCATCAGCTATTTTTGCTGCTAAACAACTTACATTTTTAGAGACAAAAGTGCATGAAAAAGTAGAAGAATCTATATCTTACTTCAAAGCATTTCCTTTAAATTTTGAAGGTTCAACTGGTATTGATTCTATTACATCCGTTTGGGGTCAAGAAACAGGAATTGCAAAACAAGTTGGTAACTCTGGTACTGATTTCCCAAGAGTAAGCCTTGGTGAAGATGAAACTCTTTATCCTGTAAAAAACTATGGACTTGAATATGGTTTAAGTATTACAGATATTGAAAAAGCTAAATATGCTAATAAAAATGTTGATACTAGATTAGCAATGGCAACCAACCGAGGTATGGAAAAAGCAATTAATAACTGCTTTTGGAAAGGTGACGGAGCTTTACCTGGTATATTTGATAAAGTAAATATTACAAATTTATCCTCTTTTACATTACCAGCTGATGGTAACATAAATGGTGGTTCAAGCTCTAAAAAATTAAGACATAAAACAGCGGAACAAATTGAAACACAATTAGTTGCTATGAAAGCAGTTGCCGAAGCTGTTTATAATGGTATTTTTCCTGTTGATACTCTTGTTTTAGAACCTCTTGATTATACTTATGTAGTTAGCATTAAATCTCATAATGCAGAATCTATGTTAGTTGTAGAATATTTACAAAAAATAGGTTTTAAAAATATTATTTCAGCTCCAGAAATGGCAACTGCTTTTGACAATGGCACTAAGGCTGGTGTTTTAATGCTTCCTAAAAATCCAGAAGTACTTGAAGCAAGAATACCTGTAACAAAAAGAGCATTACCTGCATTTTTTAACGGCTGGGAATTTGTAACAAAATATCTTTTAGCTTGTTCAGGAATGCACTTATATCATCCTAAAAAAATTGTTTTTGCTAAGTATTAATCATGAGCCAAACAGAAGACATAAGAGTAATACTATTTCTAAAAGCTAAAGAATTAAAGACAACAGATTCTTTAATTTTAGCAGAAATAGACGCTGAGATTGAATTAACTAAATCTATTGTTCCAACAGGACTTGGAGATAATTATAATCTTGGTGTTGCTCTTATGGTTGCTCATAATTTAACTATGCAAAAACAACAGTCAAGTGGTTATGCTGGATCTATTTCATCTGTTGAGATAGATGGTGAAAAAATAAGTTATTCTAATGCTTTTAAAAATTCAAAAGATGATTTATCAGGAACTAGCTATATAGAGCAGTATAATTACTTGTTAAAGCTTTTAAGTAATACAACAACACCACCTTTAAAAAATATTAAAACATTTAAAGGATTTGTGATTTAATGAACTTATTCACTCAGACAATTACAGTTACTAGAAATAGCGAAGGCTCCTATAGTAACCAAGGTGAATATATACCTGGTACATCTACAACATTTATTGTTCTTGGTAGAATCACAAAAAAAAATAAAAAAGAATATCAACCTGAAATGCGTGGTCGTGATTTTGAAGGTGATATTAATATCATTACAAAAACCGATTTATTAAAAATTGGAGATCTTATTTCATACAATAGCCTTGATTATAAGGTTTTCAGCGAATCAGGTATACAAAAAATAGCAACATTAGAGCATTACAGATATTTTGCTAAATTAAAAAAGGAATAAAATTATGGAAGAAAAAGACTGTAAAACAAATAGCACAGAAGAAGGTGGCAGTGTTACAGTAACATTTCCAGCATTAACTAATACATCTATGACACCATTTTTTTTAAGTGCTATTTCAGATAAAGACACAAAAGTACAAATACTTGATGATGAAACTGTTAAATACGAAATTGATATATATGCATTTGAACCATTTACTTTTGATTCTCAAGGTATTTTTAAAGGTGGTTTAGAAAATCCTGTAAGTGCTGTAATACTAGACTCAACAGAATTTGCAACTTTAAATTTAGCTGTTAAATGGACTTGGGGTAAATAATGAAACGTATAAGAACAAGTGTAACTGATACAAAGCCTGATTTTTTAGTAAACAAAATAAAAAATGGTGGATCTGTTTTTCCACTTGGTGAAAATGTAGACGGTTCTAAATATGTAGATTTAGGCTTTAACTCTTTTAATTCTTTTGGAGTTGGTACAACATCAGTATCAAGTGCTGGTCTTGAAATTGGGAATAGTAATAATTCTGGTACTCTATCATTTTTAGATTTCCATTTTGGAACTTCAACAACAGAAGACTATAATGTTAGATTCTTGAATAATGGTAATCAATCTTTCTTAGTTGCAACACCAACAAAAAATTTATATACATTATCAAATGACAATTTTGTATTTAATATTAATGCTATTCCTGCTGCGGATAATGCGTTGTTAAATGGTTGGAGTGGTGGTAGATGGAGTGCGATTTGGAGTGCGACAGGCACTATACAAACTTCTGATAAAAATTTAAAAGAAGAAATTAAAGAAACAGAATTGGGTTTAAATTTTATAATGAAATTAAAACCTGTTCGCTGGAAGTGGAAAGATGAAGCTGAAAAAGAAGAAACTGAAACATACTATGAAAAAGAATACGATAAAAAAGGCTTATTCAAAACTTTAGTTGCAAAAACACGTAAAAAAATTATAAAAGCTAAAACATATTTAAGATTTCATCATGGATTTTTAAATCAAGATGTTGAGCAAGTTTTAACAGATTTAGGCTTAACTAGCAACGACTTTGCAGGTTTTGTACTAGATAAAGAAACTGGTGCAAGGGCATTGAGATATGAACAATTCATTGCTCCACTTGTAAAAGCAGTCCAAGAGCAACAACAAAAAATAGAAGCACTAGAAAAGAAGCTATCTAAAAAATGATAATAAAAACTTATGGTCAAAAAGCTTTAGAAATAAAGCCTATCATTGAAAAACATTTAAATAAAATAATTGAAAATATCAAGAGTTTTACTTCAATTAATATCCTTGATAATTTGACTATAGAAATTTGTGATCCAACTTCTCCAGATTGCCCAAATGATATTAAAAAAACTGGTATTACTGGTTTGACATGGTCACATCTAAAATTAATTCAAATAAATACAAATATTACACAATATCATGATAACCCTGATAAGTATTATTCAAATCTTTTATCTCATGAGTTTGGGCATTGGTGGGCTGAATTTATAGGCTTTAATAAAACGTCTGAATTAAGAAATATTTGGCAAAAAATTAGAGGTGATAAGGAAGTTTTAAAGATTATAGCTCCTGAATTAGTAGCTGAGGATTTTAGAATCCTATTTGGTTCTGATGGTGCAAAAAACTTTGAACGTGGTGATTATAACCAAGCAACTAAGGTTCAATCTTTAAAAGGACTTATGAAAGTATTCCCAAATTTCATTGAGTATAAAAATACTTTATTAAATCAATTAAGAACTATTTACTCTATACAAGAATCTTTCAATATTGATTTTGATTATTTTGGATTAATGATTATTGATAAACATAATTACTTTTTTTGGGATTTTCAACATTATTTTATTGATAGTAATGCTTTCTATAAATACGACTATAACTTAAAAAAATGGAATGTAATTAAATATTTATGACAATAAGAGATTTAGGATGGAATGAAATCCAAAGAAAATTAAGAGATTTAGAGTCAAAAAAAATTGACGTAGGTCTACAAAGTGATGTTGACTCAGATATAGTTAATCATGCTTTTTGGAATGAATTTGGAACTCGTGATATTCCTGAAAGAAGTTTTTTAAGAAGTACTCTTACAGAAAATACAAATGAATTAAAAAATAAAGCTCAAGATTTGGTTAACAATTTAGAAAACACTGATGTAAATCAAGGATTAGGTTTAATTGGTTTATTTCTTGAAACTCAAGTAAAAAAGAAAATACTAAATGGAACTTTTACAGCAAATTCACCTGATACAATAAAAAAGAAAGGTTCAAGTAAGCCTCTTATAGATACAGCTCAAATGCTCAATAGTATTAGATTTGAAATTACATAAAAAATCATGTATAATAATGAACAATTAATCATAGATATTTCAATAAAGTTAAATAGTAATTCAACAAGCAGTTCAAATAAAGCATTAAATTATTTTATTTTTCAGCACTTATTTTTAAATTTATTAGACATATCGCCAAATAAAAATAACTGGAGAGTTGTTAACCAAAACATCTCACCAACTTGTATTTTTGAAAATATTTTCCAAGATTTAAATGATATATCACCAAATAACAATGATTGGATTGAAACAACACCAAATGATGATACTAAAATTTTTCAACATAACTTTATAAGTTTAAATGACACTACATCAAATAATAATGATTGGATTGAGATAAATGACTGATAGACCTAAAGTAACAGTGGGCGTAAATAAAGCTTACAAGATTTTACAAAATGACAAAGTAAATAAACTATTTGCACAAGATAGTCATTTGTCATTTGTTCTTGGGAATATTAAAGCCAATGAATATTTATTTGGAAAAGGTCATGAAACAGATCCAGCTCTTGGTAGTTATGCTCTTATTAGTGAAGATTACTATTTAAAAATAATTCTACATGAAATTGATAATGAGCATTCTCTTGTATTTAAATCTAATACACAAATATTACAAACAAGAAAAAGACCTTTTATTTCAATAAATTTTATTGAATCAACAAACAATATTGAGTTATTTGTTGATTCTTTACCTGTTTCTTTTAGTCTTGATACATCAGAAGCACATTATCGTACAAATATTAATCAGTTCACAGGATTAAATGTAACTGATGATTTTTTTAGTATGGGGCGTGGTCAAATTGTACCTTATGGTGAGTTTGAATGTTTTTATACATTAGCAGAAGAAAAAGTTTTAAAGCAATCTGAAATATATAAGTATTACATTACACAAATTGATGATAGAGTTTTACCTGATCTTGGTAAAATTCTTTTTATAAGTAATAGAGATGGTTCACTTTATAAAGTATATGAAATGCTTGAAAGTGGTGAAGATGTTCAATTAAAATATTCTGTTGGCACATCTGATATGTTAAATCCACAGTATGAAATTTCTAAAGACGGTTTTACGGTTGCCACAAATGGTATTGCATCATATAGAAATGATGCTGGAGTACTAAAAACACAAACTGGCTTAAGTGCAAATATAAATACTGCAATACTAACATGTGATAAAAAATATCTAATATTTAATCATTCAGATAATGTTCATGGTAAAGATATTGCTATAAATGGTAATTTATTTGACTTTAATAGCTTATCAAATGGGACTAATGCAGCTTATTTTAATAATTACCCTTTATCTTCTCACCCTACAAGTAATGTAAAATTTTTAATGACACGTATGAGCAATTCACAGCCAAATACGTTAGTAGAAAGAAATTTTAGTACACATACAGAGGTTCAAATTTTTGCAACACCTTATTCTGGTAGTACATACAGTCAAAAAATATTTGGTGCTAGGTATAGCAAAGATGGCTCAAAAATTGGATTTAATTGTTACTATAATGATAGTGGCTCTGATTATAGAGCATATATTTGTAATTCAGACGGTTCAAATTTAACATTATTAGCTCAAACTACAGCAAGTTCACCTACTAATTTTTGTGCATTCTCTCCAGATGGGACAAAAGTTTTATTATCTAAGATTACATCAGGTGAAGGTTATACAAATAAAGCTCAATTGTTTATTAGAGATTTAACAACTAATGAAGAAACCCAAATCACATTTCATAATTCAAATAATATACAAGCTGATTGGGAAGCAGTTGAATAATGGCTACAATATTACAGATTAATCAAATATTAGTAGCTGCTTTAAATTTATTTACAGGCTTAAGCACAATTAAAATAAATACATTCCCAAAACCTGCTACTGAGTTTGTAACATACCAAGTGTCAGACATTAAAGATTTATCTTTTTCAGAAGAGATTGCGGAAAATGGAAATCTTATAACAACTTTCTTAAAAATGATTACTTATTCTGTAAATATTTATTCAAAAACTGCAATTGAAAAAGCTGAAACTGTTAAAAAGAAATTTGAAACACAAACAGGACAATCCACATTTTTAAGTCAAAACATAGGTATAACAAAAGTTTCAAATGCAAAAGATTTAACTTTTATTGAGAATGATTACAATACACAAAGAGCACAATTTGATGTAATTTTAAATTACACATCAACAGAAACTGAGGATCTTGGTTTCTTCAATAAAGTAGAACTTTCATCTACACAAGAACCCTTAAAAACTTACATTATAGCCAAATTGGAGGGCTAAAAAATTGGAAAATACTGATTTAATACTTGATTTAAAAATCTCACGAAGTGTTGGGGGAATAACAACAGCAGGTTTAAACATTGCTTGTTTACTTGCTACAACTGTTCCATTATCATCATTTGGTGATGTTATTAGTAAATTATATACAGATGCAAGTTCTGTAGCAAAAGATTTTGGAAGCTCCAGTGCTGAGGCTAAAGCAGCAACAGCATATTTTGCACAAAATCCAGCATCAAGCAAATTAAGAGTAGCAAAAAGAGATACAGCAGAGGCTCCTGTTCATGATATTTTATTTACTGCTGATTTAGTAACAGGAAATAAAGTAAATGGATTTGTAAATGGATACGAACTTTCTGAAACTCCTTTTGATACATCAAATTCTGTAACTTTAGGTGCAATAGCTGATAAAATTGAATTGATAAATGGTATAGCTTCAGCAGTTGCAGGAACAAATAAAATAACTGTCACAGCTTCGGCAAATTATAGTTTAGACTTAACAGGTTTTGTTGTTACAGAAGGTGCAACAAGAGCTGATGTTTCAATAGATATAACAACAGAAGGTTACAGTATTGTTGATGATATAAATAATGCAATTGAGGATAAAAACGATTGGTACACTTTATTGTCAGTTTCAACAAATCAAGGTGATCTAATAAGTGCTGCAAGACGAATAAATGCTGAAATAAAAACAGGTATTTTTGTTTCAGATTCATCAGGAATTAAAACAACTGGAACAACTGATATTGCTTCTATATGTAAAAATGCAGGTTTTGGTCGTTCAGCTCTTACTTATCATCATGCTAGAAATGAGTTTTTAGATGCGGCGTGGACTTCTCAACAATTAGCAGAATTACCAGGACAATCAGTATGGGCATTAAAAACACTTGAAGGTATAAGTGCAAGTCCATTAAATGCAACTGAAATAGCTAATATACAAGATAAAAACTGTAATGTTTATGTTGAAGTTGGTGGCAGTGGTTCAACAACAAAAGGTGTCATGATGAATGGTGTACCTATTGAAGTTACAAGAGATATTGATTATGTACAATTAAAAATCCAAGAAGATTTTGTAGCATTTTTTAAGAAAACAAAAAAAGTTCCATACACACAAGCTGGTATAGATAAAACAGTTTCAGTTCTTGACTTTGTACTTAAGAGAATGGTTAATCAAGGTATTTTAGCTTCATATAATATTGTAAAACCTGCGTTAACAACTATCAGCACAAATGACAAAGCAAACAATATTTTACCTGATGTTTCTTTTACTGCTATTTTAGCAGGTTCAATCAAAAAAGTTATTATTCGTGGTGTTGTTACCGATTAAGGAGTTAAAATTTAATGTATACACATAATGCAAAAAAATGCACAATTATAGTAAATGGATTTATTGTCACAGGCTTTCAAGAAGATGATATGGTAGAAATATCTAGAGATAATGCTGCTTTTGAAAATGTAGTAGATCCTCAAGGTACTTATACAAGAGTAAAAAGTAACGATAAAAGAGGTACTATAAAGATTTTACTAGAAGAAGGCTCTCCAGCTCATGAGCAATTTAAACTTTTTCATAAATTAGATGAAGAAACAGGCGAGAATCCTTCTGAAATTTCAGTAACATTCAATGGAACAAATGAAAACTTTTTAGCACTTGACGCTTCATTTGAAAAATTTGCTGATGTAAAAATGGGCAAAGGTTTAAATGGTAGAGAATGGACAATACTTTGTCCTGAATTAGAAATAGGTTAAAAACGGTTAAAAACATGGCACAAAATACATCAAAAAAAATAAACATAGATGGTTTAGATCTTACAATAACAAAGTTTGGATATTTCATGGGAATATCTATAAGAGCACAATTAGTAAGATGTTTACTTCCTGCTATTGCTCAACTGACAGGCGAAGGATTAAAATCAGTTAAAACAACTAATAAAGAAGAAGTTAGTAAAATGACTGCATCTGAACTAATTGCAAATATTGATGGTGATGTATTAGCTAAAGCAGCAACTTCTTTAGCTTCTAATATGTCAAATCTTGATTACGAAATAATAATGAGAGATTTATTATCAGTATGTGTTTATGAAAATAAGCAATTATCAAATGAGATAGAGAAACTTTTTATTCAAGATAGGATTTCTTATTCTACTGCTGATAAAATCGCCTTTGAGGTTATCAAACATCAAGGTTTTTTCGGAGATCTCGTCGCCAAGCTGCAAGACAAGATACAAAATTAAATGTAGATATTCCCGAAGATATACCTTGGGAAATTTGGCGACTCGTAATATCTGAGCCACAGATTGCAACACTTCAAGAAATAGAAACTCATTACTCTTATGAAGATGTAATTTTGGCAAATGAAGTTTTAGACATAAAGCTTGAAATTCAAGAAAAACAAGCTCAACAATTATCAAAGAAAAGTAAATAAAGGTCACAAAATAAAGTGATTGTTCAAGAGTTATTAACCCGTCTTGGGTTTACTGTAAACTCAAGTCAACTAAATGCATATAATTCACAAGTCCAAAATATGGCAAAAACTGCCATAACTGTTGGAGCTGGTATAGCCACAACTCTAATGGGTGGATTAATCAAAGTTTCAGCAGAAACTTTTGGTAACTTTGAATCAAAATTACAACAAACCGCTGCTGTATCAGGTGCAACAAGAGAAGAAATGGCAAAAATGGAAGAGCAAGCCTTAAGCCTTGGTTCTTCAACTAAATTCTCAGCAAGTGAAGCCGCTGATGCTCAAGGTGAATTAAGTAAAAGTGGTTTTAATGTAAATCAAGTTTTAAGTGCAACACCTGGTATTTTATCTTTAGCAGCTGCTGGAGGATTAGCAGTTGGTAAAGCAGCAGAAATAGCAAGTGGTTCAATAAATGCATTTGGTTTAAGTGCGGATCAAGCTGGTATGGTATCAGATTTATTTGCTATGGGTGCGAATAAGTCAGCAATTGGAATTGAAGATCTTGGTGAAACTGCAAAATATGCGGCACCTGCTTTTAGAGGAGCTGGTCAAAGTATTCAAGATTTTACAACTTTAACTGCAATAATGGGTAATAACATGATAAAAGGTAGTATGGCTGGTACTGCTCTTGCAGGTGGTATGAGTAGATTAGTATCACCACCAAGTGAAGCTGCCAAAGCTCTAAAGAAATATAATATTATCACTCATGATTCTAAAGGTAACATGCTTAATATTGTTGATATTGCTGTACAGATGAAAGATAAATTAAAAAATCTTACTCAACAGCAAAAATCAGCAGCACTAACAGCAATATTTGGAATGGAAGCATCAAAAGGTTGGAATGCTGTTTTAAATACATCTGAAAAAGATATTAGAGCAATGCAAAAAAGTATGCATAATAATACTGGTGCAGCTAAAGAAATGTCTGATGTAATGAATAGCGGTTTATTACCAACTCTTGATGCTATGAAAGGAAGTATTGAAACTTTAGCAATAAGAATTGGTAAACAGCTTAGTCCTTATTTGCAAAAACTTGCAAATATTATTGGTGATGTTGCTAATTATTTATCCGATTTAGATCCTGAAATTCATAAAATAATAGCTCAATTAATGATTTTAACAAGTGTTGTAGGAGCTTCTATTTTGGCTTTTATGTTATATAAGACTGTAAAACCTTATATAACATCACTAGCCAAAGAAATATGGGCTTTAATTTTAAAAATAAATTTAATTCATGTTTCTTTGTTTATAGGTATTATTGCTTTAGCCTTATTTTTAAATGATTTATATACTTTTGCCAATGGTGGTGACAGTATAATAGGGCGGTTTTTAGCACCATTTCCAAAAATAAAACAAACTCTTTTAAATATTATTGAATCTGTAAAAAGTATGTATAACTATATGATGACAGCTTTTAAAGATTTAGGTTTAGCTTTACAAAGTGCTTTTGGTGGTAGTGGTCAAATATTAGAATATGTAATTTATGCTTTACTTGGAATTGGAGCTGTTATAGCTTCGGTTATTGGTTTCTTTGTTTTAGGTTCTGCTGCAATAATACTAGCGTTAGGATATATTGTTTCATATATTCCAAGTGCATTTTCTCAAGCTTTTGAATTTGTAAAATTTATTTTTAGTAGCTTTGGTCAATTTCTTGTAGCAGTCTTTGAAATCATGTATTACAACATTACTTCAAAAATTACTATCATAAAAGAAAGTTTTTTTACATTTGTACAACAAGTAAAAGGATTTTTTATTAATCTTTTTACTGTAGAAATACCAGGTATATTTAATTCTTTTATATCAAGTGTAGGTCAAATAATAGTAGATATAGAGAATTTATTTTC
>Ga0066409_1000035_pt1 | contig 15914 bp, 12 predicted proteins | sample LakWasMet13_LOW5_2_FD_59496 | JGI IMG/M metagenome (GOLD analysis project Ga0066409, IMG submission 59496) | Freshwater sediment methanotrophic microbial communities from Lake Washington under simulated oxygen tension - Sediment Metagenome 13_LOW5 | ecosystem: Environmental > Aquatic >... | reverse complement strand
TACATAAGTCGGGCCATTGTTGCGTTATCGTTGCAGCCGGATTCTGTCGGCACTTGTTTCCACTTAAACCATCCCGTCCCGCCTTATTCCGATGAATTGGTCGACGTCTTTAGCCGGGCGGGTTATCGCCTGAAGCGCATCCCTTATCGCGACTGGGCGGACAAAGTGCTGGAGACCGGCAAGACCAATCAACATGATTTCGCCTTGTTGCCGTTTCTGACGATGTTTTCGGAGCGGGATCGGGATGATGAACAGCCTGAGTTATTGGAAGAGCAGGCCGTCCGCTACGATTGCAGAGCGACCAGGGCCGTCTTAGTCAGGTTGGATATTGACTGCGCGTTATTGGATAGCGGATTGCTGGCGCGTTATCAGGCATATTTTCTGCGTAGCGGCTTTATTCTGGAACCGGAGGATTATTAGTTGATGCCGATTCGTTGTAAAAGGGCGCCACGAAGATACGAAGAAATAGAACTTGAATGGATGAACGGATTTGACACCCAATGCCGTTAAGTTAAGCGCTGCAGGAGCGGGTCATAGCCCGCGATGATGACCTGGCAAATTACAACTCGCGGTCCTGATGTTACGGGCATGGCCCGGTGCTACTGTGTCATTGCGCTTATGGCAGACGGTATTTGAAATGCGCAATTGATTTTTCTGCCGAATAGTTCCCCATTATTTTAAAAAATGATTTTTACAGGTGAGGTGGATTTCAAGCTTGCTCGTCTACTGATGGTAAACACATTGATGGTACCGATAACAATATCTGCAAGCATAGGTTCTGTATTTTAAGAACTTACCCCGTGAACACGGGACGACTAAGGAAAATTCCAGAATGAAAAATAAAAATAAGGGCTTTATTCCCCGTGAAATTGAGAAGAGCCCTGGAGAAAAGATCAGGACGTGTTTTGTAAAAGGGATTTTTATTTTAACTTGTTGTCATGCAGCGCCGGTGTTTTCGGAAGCGGACAAAACCCAAAAAATTCAATTTGACCAGCCTTCCAGCAATTTGGCTTCCGCATTGAACAGTTTCGCGGAGAAAACGGGTATGGAATTAAGCTATCCTGCTGCTTTGGTGGCTGGATCGAAAGCCAAGCCGCTTAAAGGTGATTACAGTGTACAAGAAGGCCTGAATGAGCTATTGAAAGGAAGCGGATTGACCTATCGATTGACCGGGGGCAATGGCGTAACTTTGCAGAAGGTGGCCGATGCAAATCCTAAACCGGACACCGTCACCTTGAAACCGATGACGGTGAACGGTAAAGCAACTTACGACTCTACCGATCCTTACAATACCGACTACACGCGCCCTAACGCTACAACTGCGACCAAAACCGACACCCCGATTATGGAGACGCCGTTCTCGGTTCAGGTGGTTCCAAGCCAGGTTATAGAAGATCAACAGGTGGTCAGGGTCGAAAAGGCGCTGACCAATGTCGCCGGCGTCATTCAGCGTCCCGGCAATGGCGGGGGGCAAGACATGTCTTATATCCGGGGCTTTGCCAATAACGCCTATTATCGGGACGGTTTCCGTTTGCCGACGGTTATTGGCGGCGGCGGCACGACAAAACGCGACACGGCCAATCTGGAGCGGGTGGAGGTGCTTAAAGGGCCGGGTTCTATTCTGTTTGGCCGCTCGGAACCGGGCGGCGTTGTGAATTTGGTTACCAAACAGCCGCTGGACACGCCTTATTACTCGATGCAGCAACAATTCGGTTCTTTCGATTTTTACCGCACCACCGCCGATGCCACGGGCCCGGTTACAGACGATAAAAGCCTGCTCTATCGCGTCAATTTGGCTTATGAGAATTCGGGTTCTTTCCAGGATAACGTCAATGGCGAGCGGGTCTTTGTTGCGCCCACGTTGACTTGGAAAATCAGCCCGAAAACCAACGCCGGCCTTGAACTTGAGTATTTGCACTTCAACGATCCGATCGATCACGGTATTCCTGCATTAGGCAACCGTCCTGCACCGGTACCGCGCAGCTTTGCCTTGAACGAGCCGGAGTTCAACAGGAACGAAGGCGACCGCACCGGCGTTTTTCTGAGATTGTCCCATGCGTTTAGTGACAACTGGAAAGTGGAAAACCGTTTCGGTTCGGAATTTTTGGACTGGAATGTGGCGGGCGTCACTTTCAATGGGGCGCAAGCCAACGGCAATTTAGTGCGCAATTTCTACGGCCTGAATGATTCAAGTTCGCAACGCTATATCAATACGCTCAATCTGACCGGCAAGTTCTCAACAGGCTTTCTTAAACACACCTTGCTGATGAGCTATGAACATTACCAGCTCGATAGCGACCGTAATTTCGGATCCAGCCCAACCGCCTACTCTGCGCCGGCCGCGTTCAATGTTTTCAGGCCGACTTACATGGTCTCGGGGCCGAGAACCAATCCGGCGCGCTTCATACCGCAGAAACTTTCCCAATCCTGGGACGGCTACAGCATACAAGACCAAGTGGAACTGCCTTTCAATCTGTTTGCGCTGGCCGGCGTGCGCTATGACGATGCCGAGACTCAGTTCGACGTCAATAACCGCCTTAACAAACTGTCAAAAGACGACGGGGTCAGCCCACGCGGCGGCTTACTGTGGCGGCCTATGCAATGGCTTTCGCTTTACGGCAGTTATACTGAAAACTTCGGGGAATCCAATTACACCAGCAATAATCTTGGCGCAAATTTAGGCCCCCAGAGAGGCCAACAATGGGAGTTGGGATCGAAGACGGAGTTCTGGGACGGCCGCTTGACTGCCAGCCTCGCTTATTTCGATCTGACTAAACAAAATATGCCGGTCCCCGACCCTGCGAACCTTGACGGCCTCCATTTCCTGACGGTTGGGGAGGCGGAAAGCCGCGGCATCGAGTTTGAAGCGACAGGCGAAATTCTGCCCGGTTTAAAATTAATCGGCGCTTACGCCTTTACTCCTTTTGCTGAGGTTACCAAGGATATCGGGGTTAATGGCGGTATCGGCACGCAGGGCAAACGGCTGCCGATGGCTCCCGAACATAGCGGAAGCCTATGGACTACTTATGACTTCCAGAACAAGGAGCTGCGAGGACTTAAAATTGGCGGCGGCGTTGTTGCGGCGGGACAGCGCCAAGGCGATTCGGCGAATACTTATCAATTGCCGGGCTATGCGACGTTAAACCTGATGACCAGTTATGGGATGAAAGTAGGAGACGCTAGAGTCACCACCCAGGTCAACTTGGATAATCTGCTCGACAAAAGCTATTTCATCGGCAGTAACGGCGCGACAGCATCGTTCTACGGCTCGCCCAGGGCGGTCATGGGATCCATCCGAGTGGAATATTAAAAACAGAGCTGTGTTGGGTTGCAGACTTTTTGTAACCCAACATGTTTGTTGGCCGATACAGAGCCTCAAAAAATGATGAAACAACCCATTGCTAACTTACTTGACGGAGAAATGACTATTGCTAAGGAGTTGAATGCCATGCGTTTGGCAAGGCTTAAAGCCCGGCGTAAATTGTGGCTGGATGTGCATTTGTATCTTGGCTTGATTGCTGGGGCGATATTGGCCGTAGTCGGCTTGACCGGCGGTATGCTGGTGTTTTATCAGGAAATGCAGGAAGGTTTAAGTCCTGAGCTGGCTATGGTTTCGACACTGCCGGAAAACCGAAAAAAGTTGCAGAGCTCGGATGACATTATTGCGGCGGCAGAATCGGCTAAGCCGCAAGGTAGCCGTTTTTTCAAGATGTATTACCCCCGCAAACCCGATGTCGCCTACAAGCTGCTGTATTTTGTCAGGGATGAAAGCCAAGCGAACAACGGCGACGGTTATTATATTTTCGTTGATCCTTATACGGCTCAGGTCCAGGGCTTACAGCTCTGGCATCCTAAGGATCGCTACTGGGGGCGGCCTTTCGTCAGTTTTATTATGCAACTGCATTGGTGCTTATTGCTGGGCAAAAGCGGCGGCGTTCTCAACGGAATTTTGGCAGCGTTATCAATCATATCGGTGTTGACCGGCCTGATCGTCTGGTGGCCGCTGACCGGCAAATTCAAACAGGCCTTAACCTTCAAGCGCCATGTCGGCGCCGTGCGTTTTAACTTCGACCTGCATAAAACTGCCGGTTTTTATTCGGCCATAGTGCTGCTGCCGGTGTTGTTTTCCGGCATTTATTTTAATCTGCCGGACCAGGTCAACGTGCTGGTCAAATTGTTCTCGCCGATTAAGCGTCCCGGTGCTTTTAGCTCTATTCCGCTAGAGATTCACAGCAGTCCGCAGGCTGGCCGGCAGGCGATCGGCGTTTCGGCAGTGGAAGCCGTTGTGGAGAAACACTCCCCCGCCGGTAAGTTGTGGATGCTCGACGCGCCGAAAAACAGCGCCGATGTCTACAAGATTATGAAAAACGACGTAACCGAGGTAAGCCGGTTCACCGGTTATCGCGATTTTGCCGTCGACCAATACAGCGGCGAAATACTCAGCGTCTACGATAGGGGAACCGGCAGTGCTGGCGATGCTTTCCTGGACTGGCAATGGCCGTTGCACAGCGGCCACGCTTTCGGTTGGACGGGACGGATTCTGGTGTTGCTTACCGGCTTGGCTTGCCCGGTTTTGTATGTGACCGGGGTAATTCGCTGGCTGCAAAAGCGAAATGCCCATAGAAATACGGCGGCTCGGGCAAGTAAGGCAAAGTGGAATTAACAACAATACGGTGAAAATATGGATAAAAATCCTGCCCCAATATTTATTCTCTCATGCGAACGTTCTGGGTCGACAATGCTCCGTTATATTGTCGATACCCATTCAAAGATAGCTTGCCCCAGTCATTTGTATCTGGGCAATGTCCTGGAAAGCCTAAACCGTATGGTATCAGGGACGATTGCTCAGACTGAGCCGGGTTTGAATGAAGAAGCGCAAAAGAAGTTTGCAGTGCAGGAAACCCGGGAGGTCGTTTCTAAGATAATGTCTTGTTATATAGAGGCCAAAGGCAAGCAATTCTGGTGCGAGAAAACGCCTATGAATTTGGATTATTTGTCTTTGTTGGATACCCACTTCCCCGATGCCAAATATATTTGCCTCTATCGCCATTGCATGGATGTAGTCCATTCCAGCATCAATTTGAGTAAGTACCGCTTCCTTCCCGAGCATGTGCCTTATGTGCATAGAAACCCGGGCAACATTATTGCCGCCATGACCGAGAACTGGTTGGAAAAAACCGCAAGGCTTCTGGCCTTTGAAGCGGCGCATGCGGATCGTTGCTTCCGAGTGAAATACGAGTCTATCGTAATGCAGCCCGAAGTAACGCTAAGGCCTATGTTCGCTTTTTTAAATGTGGACTGGGAAGACGGATTGCTGGAGCGGGTGTTTCAATCCGAGCATGATGTGGGCGAGGGCGACGGCAAGGCGACTTTATCGAGTACGATCCGGCAAAACTCGGTAGGAAAAGGCTTGGAAGTGCCGCGTTCGGGAATCCCGGATAAGTTTTTAAACGCAATTGATGACTTGCTTCACGACCTGGGGTATGTCCCGTTGGACAATTATTATTCCCAGGATACCCGGGTTGCGCGGCATGACGCCCAAGCGGACGATGCGGTTAGGGAACTGTTTGAAAACCGGCTTAAGGATGCAATCAGTAGGAACCGGGCTTTATTTCCGTTGCTGGGTGGCGTGTGGAAAGTCATTGTCAAAGGCGAGTTCGATAACGTTTTGATTGTCGATTTATCCGGCCGGCAAGTCGTGATTAAACAAGGCGATTTTAACGCGGATTTTACACTGGCTTTGCCGGCGAGCTTGTTGTTGGACATGGTGCATGGCAAGAGGGACGCGATAGAAGCCTTTCTACAAGGGGAAATTAAAGCGACTGGCATTGACGATACTGCACTATTAATGAGTTTTGGGCGGTTGCTTTTTTCTTGACTGTAGCTAACGCTTTTTGGGGCTCGAAGCTAGCGTTGGGTATATCAAAGATAGGAATTCCGGCAGCCGAAGCTTTAGCACGGAGAGACGCCACGGTATCTGGCCAAGCTCACCCACGTCCCTAACGTTAAGCGAAAAACAGGCCGCGAGGCAGACCTTCCAGGTTTTAAAGCTGAGTTGAGCAGTTTGCCTGCTCAAACGAAACTTATGCCCTTTGGGTATAAAAGCCTGAAAGGTTTAACGGCATTTTTTTCTTTCTGCGCTGAACGGTGGCCGATGATTATTGATTTATGGCTGGAAGAATTAGCCGTCACGGACGAACAGTATCGGTATTACTGGTCGTTGCTCGATAAGAATGAACAAGAAAAAGCCTTGGGTTTTGTGCAAACGATACATCGCAGGCGTTACGTAGCAAGCCATGGGAAACTCCGGCTGATCCTGTCGGAGTATCTGGGTTTACCCCCCGAACAAATAAGTTATGCGGAACAGGTGTTTGGAAAGCCGGTTGTCGCTATCGAGGGCTTGGACCATGACGTGAGTTTCAATTTAGCGCATTCCGAAAATAAGATGCTGGTGGCTGTCGGGACGGATGATCGGATAGGCGTCGATATTGAAGTTTGGAACGGCAGAGTCGACTGTATCGCAATCGCCGCTATCTGCTTTGCCGAATCCGAGCGCTATTTTTGGAACGAATTGCCCGAATGCGGCAAAGACGATTATTTCTATCGGCTATGGACAAGGAAGGAAAGTTTTGTAAAAGCTGTCGGCGTCGGACTCGGCATCGATGTGTCCAAGGTTGTTTCTTCATCGACCGGTGCCGGGATATTTTTGTCTGTGCCGGAAGAATATGGTCCGGCTGGCGCCTGGGCTCTGTTCGAATTGGATTTTGGCCGTGGCATCAGCGCTGCGCTAACGGTTCCGGCGCACAGTTACCAGGGGCATGAGTTTAAGCGGCTGACTCATGCCGCCGATAACCAGTGAGTTTTACCTGGCCTGCTACAGATAGGCTGTCATCCGAAAAATCAAACAATTATCCCGGCTAGTTAGAGGAACAAGCATTGACTCGATGGCTGGACATCCATCCAACAGGACATTTAAAAATGACAAATAACAACGAATTGTTCAATCAACCGATTTTTATCTTATCTTGTGTCCGCTCCGGTTCGACCATGCTGCGTTGCATTGTCGATACCCATCCTAATCTATGCAGTCCGGGACATTTGAACTTAGGCCCGTTATGCGCCAATTTATATACGACGGCTTATTATTCGTTGGGAAAATTACCGGATATCGAAACCGAGGGGCAAAGGGAGCAACTGGCAATCAATGAAACCCGGCGTGTGGTGACAGACCTGCTGGGCCGCTACGCCCAAGGCAAAGGCAAGACAAGATGGTGCGAAAAATCGACGGTGAATGTCGAATATCTGGAGATACTGACAAAGGTTTTTCCCCAGGCCAAATATATCTGCTTATACCGCAATTGCCTGGATGTCGCTTATTCGAGCATTAAATTTAGTCCGTTGGGGTATATGCCGGAATTGGCCGCCTATGTGCAGAAACGCCCGACCAACCTTGTCGCGGCAATGATGGAGAACTGGCTCGATAAGATCGGCAAACTGATGGCATTCGAGCGCTCCCATGCCGACCAGTGTTTCAGGGTTAACTATGAAGCGCTGGTTTTGCAGCCGGAACGTGTCTTGGCAAAATTGTTCGGCTTTCTCGACGAGCCTTGGGACGAACGTTTAATCGAGTCGATTTTTAAAGTGCCTCACGACCAGGGTGACGGCGACGTGAAAGTCTGGTTTTCCGATAAGATCAACAAGGATTCCGTGGGCAACGGGACGGCGATTCCATTTACGGCAATTCCGAATGACCTGATGGCTGAGATTGACACGCTTCACCAGCAGTTAGGTTATCCGACCGTGGAAGCCCAATATGCCGAGCAACAAGGCGATGATGAACAGGCGCTTCCGGATCTGGATTTGAACGATTTTTTTCAGAATGTATTGTTACCAAATGCGGCTGCCGGCCGGGATAAATTCGGCCAATTACAAGGTACCTGCAAATTGGCGATAACCGGCTTAAAGGGAGGTGCTTGGATCATTGAGAGTCAAGGCGGCGATTTGACATTAGCGGAAGACGATAAGCCCAGTGATTGCACAATCGCCACAACATACAAGGTCTTTTGTGAGCTGATCAAAGGCAGGAAAACCGCCGTCAATGCTTATGAGCGTGGCGAAATAACCGGGGATGGCAATGTGTTGATGGCGCTTGAATTCGGTAGGTTGCTGTTTGGGGGAGGGTTTTAACTTGAAAAAATCAGACGGGATGCAAATCCCGTCTTGCTGTTTTCGCTGACTATTGCGATGCCGTTTGTTGCATGTGTATTTGCAGGCTTAACGGGCGCATATCCGTCCAGACTTGTTTGATGTGATCCAGACATTCCTGTTTGTTGCCGGTTTTGCCGGCTGTCCGCCAGCCCCCCGGTAGTTCTTTGTATTCGGGCCAAATCGAATATTGCTCTTCGTGGTTGACCACAACCTGGTAAATGGTGGTATCTTCGTCGTTCCAAGCCATTGTTGTTCTCCGTTGCTGTAATTCTAACGCGTTCCGCCGACCGAGCGATCGGCAGGGTGTTTTGATGTTTCCGTGTTGTAGACGATGTAAACGGCAAAGCACCTCAGTTGTCATACTGGTCCAGTTGTTGAATTTTGAATTGTTTACGACAGTGCAACAGGGCTTTGGCCATGTGTTTTTCAACGGCACTATCGGATATGCCGCGTTCTTTGGCAATTTCGGCATAGGTCATGCCGTAGACTCTATTCAGGACAAATATCTCCTGAGTGCACAAAGGCAATTCATCCAGTATCCGCTTGATCTTAGTCAATTTTTCATCAATGGACGCGAGTTTTTCTGTGGAAGGGAACTCGATAGGGGGGGGGAGGGATTGTTCTTTCGTTTGCGCGTAATTTTCCGTCACTTTTCGATGTTTGATGTGATCGTATGCGAGGTTTTTTGCAACCCTGAACAGAAAACCGCGCGGATGCTCGATAGTTTGTTTTTGCGCTTCGCGGAGAAAAATAATGAAGCTTTCTTGCGCAAGGTCGGCGGCAATATCCGGGCAGTTGACAATCCGGGCCAAATGAAACTGCAATTCGGACTGGTGATTTAAATAAATGGCTTCTGCGTTCAAGTTCAAATCCCTCTTTGTTGATATTAAGAATGTTTACCTTGTTGTTATTTAGTCATCGGGACTAGGGTGGATTCGGCTTTTTGGGGCTAACAGCGTTAGCGATTTGCTTAGGCTGTTAGCCGAAACGCCATGGGTATTAGATTGATTGAACATAGGTGATGCCATGATTCATATTTAATTATTAGCAGTGGCTATATTGCTACACAGGTAAGCGTTTTGTAATGGGTCGAGTAAGCCGTTGAACATTGCTCCCGTAGCATGTTTATGTCTGTTGTTATGTATGCTTGTGGCGTTCTCAAAGAGGGCTAAATGTCCTGAGTTTATTCGTCTGGCTATGTTTGACTAAGCAATGAGCGTGCCATGCTGGTTGGCTAGTTATTTCAATGAGTTAGCGAAAACAGCAAGGAGCGGTTTTAAAAGGAACGGCATATGACGCATATTAAGTGTGTTAAATAACTCAGTTTAATTAAAGGCGGCATGAGCGGGCAGATGATGGAATACTGCCATTAAGTAAAGCGATGTAGGAGCGTGCCATGCTCGAGATATAGGCGCTTAGCGGTGTTCAATGGATCCGCTGCTGGTCAGGCAATATTTTTTTTTGCGGGGCAGGTGAGGTTAATACAGGCTCAAGGCGTCTTACTAACGGGCTGATTTGGTTTTGAGCCCTAATATGCGGCATAACGATAATCTGTTCTAACGTATTGTGCAATCGTATCCGCGAGCTTAAAGGAAATATTTTATGTTAGTTTTTTTGTGTCGCTCTTCCGGGTTAACCGTTGTTGGCATACTGCTGGCTGGCATTGTCAGCGGCTTAAGCAGTGCGGCTTTGGTTGCGTTGATTAATGCGTCATTGTCGAACACCTTGGATGCCAAGCTTTTGCCCTGGCTGTTTGGCGGCTTCTCTATTACGGCGTTGTCTAGCGGTTTTCTGTCCCATTATCTGCTCAAACGGCTCAGCGCAAGAATTGTTTGCGATCTACGCATCCACATCAGCCGCTTGATTCTGTCCGCTCCTTATCCTTACCTGCAAAAGATCGGCAAGTCGGCGTTACTGGCTCATCTAACCGAGGACATCACAGCCATAGCCAATGCCAGCCAATTATTGCCGGTCGTGTGCATTAATTTTGCGATCGTGGCGGGCTGCATGGTCTATCTGACTTGGTTGTCCTGGCACCTGTCCCTGGTTTTGGGCGGAGTTATTGTCTTCGGGGTGTTGACTTCCAGCTTGTTCAGGGAATGGCCGAAGAAAGCCGTACTCAAGGCGAGGGAGGAATATGATGTGCTTAGCGGCGGTTTTCGGGCGTTGACGGAAGGCGTTCGTGAGTTGAAGTTGCATCGGGAGCGTTGCGAAGCGTTTATGGCCCAGTCCCTGGCGGCCAGCGCCGAAGCCTATCGTCGACATTCTTTTCGAGGGGCGGTAGCTTATTCGCTGGCAAACCAGTGGGCGCAGTTATTGTATTATCTGGTGATAGGTGTGATCCTCTATGTTTTTCCGGTTTGGCAGGTTATCGACCGGCATGTGATCGGCGGTTATGCATTGGTGTTTTTGTTCATGATGTCGCCTTTGACCATACTCACCACCAGCTTGCCGGTTTTAAGCGGCGCCAAGGTGTCGTTACAAAAAGTCCGACAACTCGGTGACCGGCTAAAAAGACAGGCGTCACAGCCCAATGCGCCTGAAAAAATAGAGACCGGTCTAAACTTTTCAGCGTTGTCGCTGCAGGGCGTGACGCACAGTTTTCATCGGGAAAAGGAAAACCGCAATTTTATCTTGGGGCCTATCGACCTGGACTTTAAGCCTGGAGAGATGGTGTTTTTAGTCGGCGGCAACGGTAGCGGCAAGACTACCCTGGCGATGTTGCTGATTGGGCTCTATACGCCGGAGCAGGGGCTTATCCGCTGGAACGGCGAGGTTGTCGACGACCTTAATCGGGATGATTATTTGCAAAACTTCTCGGTGATTTTTTCGGATTTTTATTTGTTTGACGAGCTGTACGGGATTGATGACCGGAACAATCATGCCCTGATTGACGATTATTTGCAGCGCCTGCATTTGCATCATAAAGTGAAGATTGAGAATGGCTGTTTTTCGTCGGTGGATTTATCGCAAGGCCAGCGCAAACGTTTGGCATTACTGGTTGCTTATTTGGAAGACCGGCCTTTTTACGTATTCGACGAGTGGGCAGCGGACCAGGATCCTGAATTCAAGCATTTATTTTATACAGAACTGCTGCCAGCCTTGAAAGTTCAAGGCAAAACAGCTGTGATTATTAGCCATGACGATCGTTATTTCTACCTGGCGGATCGATGTATCAAGTTAGAGGAAGGCCGGATTATATCCATGGAAAGCCTATAGCGGCGGATCGACAGATACAGCCGAATGAGTGAGCGCTACAAGTCTACAGTTAAAAGTATATGGCTCAATCGGTTAAGCAACAGGATGACAACAGTGAATATTCGAAAAAGTATCTTGTATAGCAGCTTGGCGCTGGCAAGCGTGGCGGCGATAGCAGTCGGTGGCAGCTTTTGGATTTTGCATAAGGCCATGCCGCAACTGGACGGCACGGCAAAGCTGGATCGGCTTACGGCTGAGGTCCGCATCCGTACCGATACGCACGGTATTCCGGTCATCGATGCAGCTAACCGTGCGGATGCGGTTCGTGCGCTGGGTTATGTCACAGCCCGTGACCGTTTGTTCCAGATGGAACTGATGCGGCGTAAAAGCGCCGGGCGCTTGGCGGAAATCTTTGGCGATATGGCGCTGGAAAGCGACATCAAGGCCCGAACCTACAGTTTTCATCGGCTGGCTAAAGCGATAGCGGCAAAACTTCCGCTGGACCATCGGCATTACCTGCAAAGCTATGCCGATGGCGTCAACAGCTACATGGCGGAATCCGGCAAATTGCCTTTCGAGTTTACCGTCTTGGGTTACCAGCCGGAGCCTTGGACTCCTGAGGATAGCCTGCTGGTGATATTAGGTATGTGCGAGACCTTGACCGCCGGGGCCGAACGCGGCGAACGCATGCTGAGCGTTATGGAAAAAACCTTGCCGGATGCGGTGGTGCGTTTTTTGACGCCGGATACTGATTTTTACACCGAACAGCTGCAAAATCAGGCCGAATCGTTGCGTCCGGCGCAGGCAATTCCGGTCGCGGCTTTGGCAAACGCATTAGCTGATCAGGGAGAGGGTAAGGCCGCGTTGGCGCAGTTGGTTCAGCAGTCCGACTTAATGGCCGGTTCTAATGCCTGGGCAGTCAGCGGCAAAAAGACCAAGGATGGCCGGGCCATTCTGGCTAACGACATGCATTTGAACCTGCCGGTACCCAATACATGGTATCGAATCGAGCTGAATTACGAGGGGACGTACGCCGCAGGTTTGGCGTTGCCCGGTACGCCTTTGTTAATTGCCGGCAGCAACCGGCATATCGCCTGGGGGGCAACCAATCTGACCGGCGATTTCCTGGATTTGGTTAGGCTCGACATCGATCCTGGCAATCCCGATCAATACCGGGTCGGCGATCAATGGCGGCGCTTCGACGAATATCCTGAAACCATCGCCATCAAAGGCAGTGAAGCTAAACGGATCGTAGTTAAGCAGACGCTTTGGGGGCCGGTCGCCCACCAGCCGTTGCTGGATCAGCCGGTGGCAATTCATTGGGTGGCGCTGGATGCCGATGCTTTCAATCTCAATTTGCTGGATTTGGAACAAGGCGAAACTCTGGAGCAAGCGGTCAAAATCGTCAACAGTAGCGGCGGCCCGCAGTTGAATGTTTTATTGGCTGACGACCAAGGCAGCATCGCTTGGACGCTGATGGGCAAAATCCCCACGCGCTTCGGCAACGACGGTTTGGCCAGCCGCTCCTGGGCGGACGGCAGCGTCGGCTGGAACGGCTATGTCGAACCCGGGGAATTACCGCGCGTCATCAACCCGCCCGAAGGCATTCTGGCATCGGCCAACGACCGCCGATTCGGCAAAAACTATCCGTACGTGATAGGCCACCAGTTCGGTAACGGGTACCGCGCTTACAGGATTACTCAGCAGCTTAAGCAAATGCCGCAGTTCAGCGAATGGGCCATGTTCGATCTGCAACTGGATACCGAAAGCGAGTTTTATGTTTTTTATCAGCAGTTGGCCTTGAATAGCCTAACCAATGAAGCGGTTGCGGCTCAGCCCGATCTGGCCGAGGCGCGCGACTATCTGCTGGCCTGGAATGGCCGGGCCGATGCCGACAGCCTCGGCTTTGCGTTGCTGGTCGAGTTCCGCAAGCAATTGATCGAAGGGGTATTTACGCAGTTTTTGGCGGCCAGCCGGAAGGCAGATAAGAGTTTCAGTTATAACTGGACTTATATCGATACGCCATTGCAGGCCCTGCTGAATGAAAAACTGCCGCAGACATTGCCCGATGCAGCTCATTACCGGAACTGGGACGACTTTATTATTGGCCAGTTGAAACACAGCATACAGCAGGTACAAACCCGGCAGCCGGGTATGGCGTTAATGGCATTGAACTGGGGCAGGTTGAATAAGGTTAAGCAATCGCATCCGTTTTCCAAGGCTTTGCCGATACTGAGCGGATTTCTTGATATGCCGGAAGACCCTCTGCCGGGTTGCGCTTTTTGCGTTCGCGTGGCAGGGCTTGGATTCGGAGCCAGCGAGCGGCTGGTGGTCTCGCCGGGCCATTTTGATGACGCTATTCTGCATATGCCTGGCGGACAGTCGGGACATCCGTTATCGCAATATTACCGGGATCAGCAGAACTATTGGCTAAAGGGCTTGCCGATGGCGCTGACGGCAGGAAAGTCCGAACACATGCTGCTGTTACAGCCGCATGACCAGTAAAAGTCCAGGCGGAATATAATAATCGATAGTATTTAGGTAGAATGAACATTATGAAACGCTACTATTTCGCGATTTCGACGGCTAATTTCCGTGGAATGGCTTTGCCGGCTGCGTTTCTGGGCTACGGAGAGCTTTCTATGCAGAAACTGAGTAGTTATCTATGAAACAGAAAAACGACACGAACGGTTTGGAACCCGAGCTTGATAATGACATTGACGAGCAAGCGGTAGCTTGGTTTATACGGCTACGGGCCGACAATGCCACCAGCGAGGAAAAAACGTCATTTCTGCGCTGGCTGAATCAGGCCGACGCGCATCGCGACGCGTTTAATGAAATCAGCAGGTTGTGGAGTGATACAGACCTGCTGCAAGCGTTGGGTGAATCCGCGCAAAAACACCGCATAGAACCGCGGAAAAAGACGCCCCGCTCTAATTTCAAGCTGCCGTTGGCGATGGCGGCCTGTCTGGTGCTAACCTGGTTGTTCCATGGCGAACTGGCGATATTGATGCAAGGCGATTATTCAACCAAAGTGGGCGAGCGTAAAGCCGTCTATTTAGATGACGGATCTACCGCGATGCTGAACACCGACAGCGCCATCGCAGTCAGCATGGATGGCCCGCAACGCAAGGTCGAACTGCTGAAGGGCGAGGTTTACTTCGAGGTTAAACCTGACCCCAACCGGCCGTTTATTGTCCAGGCCGATCATTCTACGACCCGCGTGTTGGGGACCCGGTTTTTCGTGCATGAAAAGGGCAATGGCGATGAAGTCAAAGTCGTGTCCGGCCGGGTTGAAGTGGCTGACCTTGGCCCCTTGAAACAGCCGCAGATTTTGCATGACCACGAGACGGTATCGGTCAATGCAGCAGGGCTGGGCGAAATCCGGTTACTGGATTCGGCACTGTCAACTTCTTGGGTGAATGGTTTTCTGGTGTTTGAAAATGCCTCTCTGGAAAGCGTCATTAGCCAGATCCGGCGCTACAGAACCGGCTTGGTGATTTACAAGGACAATGCGTTGCGCGAACTCAAAATCAATGGCCGTATCAATTTGCGTGAGTCGGACGACATGCTGAAAGTTTTAGGCGAAAACCTGTCAGTAAAAATGACCTATCTGACCGACTGGTTGGTGATTGTCGGCTAAGGTTGATTTAGATTCGAAGTTCGTTTACTTATTGTGATTGCTTAATGAAGCGATGAAAGTATTTGACTTGGAATATTTTTTAAGAAAGCTCAGCAAGCGTCAGCAAAAATGTGAATATTTTCTAAGTAATAGCTAACACCACTTTTAGCCGCCATTATTGCAAATCAGAGCGCAATAGTTATTACTTTTAGAATCAGTTTTACTGACCTTATAGTCAGTGAACCTTAAACAATGTGATTGATTTTCATGGTCAATTGTTACGCTCCTGTTTGCCGGCAAATTCTCCACGTTGTTATACAAATTAATGTTTGCTTCATCATCGTACGAGGTCTTTGTCGAATTCAATTGAACAGAGAGCGAGTTGGCAACTCAGTCATCAACTTCCCGGTCAGATACATATTTCAGGATAGATTGGCATGAAGCAAAAAATCGTGCTTTTGTTTTTATAAGAGATGGGGATGTGGTCAAATATGTCTTCTGTTAGGGTGGCGGTAGGTGGACACCAGCTGGCAATATTAAGTATCGTTAAATCACACAAATTGATATTAAATTTCCGAGTAAAAAATAAAATCTATTTGTATATCATAAACTTAAGTGATTTAATAAACGTTGCTGTCATTTAAAGATATGCTCCAGTTAGCCCTCCGAAGGCTGTGGTCGGACGTTCGAATCGTCTCGGGCGCGCCATTTATACATTAAGACATGCACTTCATCGAAGCTATTAAATAGCTAATCACATAAACCGAATTTCTCATCACTGCCAGCTCATGGAAGTTTGATTGCCGAATTAGGCTCCGGCAGGCCGTTTATTAACATGATTTGCCGAGATGAGCTCAGCGTGCCGGTTGAGCAACAGCTTTTCTGC
>Ga0066409_1000023_pt1 | contig 18442 bp, 20 predicted proteins | sample LakWasMet13_LOW5_2_FD_59496 | JGI IMG/M metagenome (GOLD analysis project Ga0066409, IMG submission 59496) | Freshwater sediment methanotrophic microbial communities from Lake Washington under simulated oxygen tension - Sediment Metagenome 13_LOW5 | ecosystem: Environmental > Aquatic >... | reverse complement strand
CTTCTCGAGCCACTATATTTTAGGTGACTTAATAAGCTGGTCTAGTTTGAGTGGGGATGAAATTATAGAAAGGTGGATTCATAGTGATACTATAAAAAAGATACAATAGATACCGTTTAAATCGAAATAAAAATTTTACGGACATTCGAAAATAATTTGAAGAAATAGTTATAAACGTTAACATAAAGTTTTATAAAATATAATTTGATGTGCCTATTGTTACGAAACCCGCCGCTAAATCTTATTTATATTCGGCCATCGATTCTTATTGCGAAATTGCACACAACTTACACACGCATAATTTTGCTAGATGCACAACGACGTCTTTATGTGCCGCACATCAGTTGCATTGATCTGCCCACCTAACTATAACAACCAGCAATCAGCGCAATTTTCGACCGGAATTAAATGCAAATGATGGGCGTTAAAACCGATACTACGTACAACTGAACCCAACTTTTTCAAGTTTCTATAAAGTTCATGCTTACCCCTAGCCCATGTATTTTCGACACACAGGTCAGAATTATTACGGGTTTCGATGATGTGACAGCCGAGGTTGCGGCGAATTCGCCCAACAAATCTCCCCCTCCTCCTCGCTCGAACCTCCCGCCTAAAATTGACTAACTGCTGAGTTTTGATTCTCGTACGCAAATCAAAATAACAAGAATACCCCCATGGCAATCATTCCTATCGACAAACACGGCGGCCAGCGCCCAGGCGCAGGCCGAAAATCCGGAACCGGACGCTTCGGCGAACCGACCCAGCCGGTTCGGGTTCCCGTCAGCCTGCTGCCTGACATCCAAACACTGCTTGATGCCCGTAAAGCAAAACCCGGTCAACTCATTAGCGATTTCGATGGCGTTTACACCCCAACCCGGTACCCGAGCAAACTGCCTTTGCCGCTATTCACCGGCAAAGTCGCCGCTGGCTTTCCATCGCCAACCGACGACTACATCGACAAAACCCTGGACCTGAACGAGCTGCTGGTGCAAAAGCCCGCTGCGACATTCTTTGCCCGCGCCCAAGGCGAATCCATGCTCGGCGCCGGCATTCACCCCAACGACATCCTGGTCGTCGATCACTCGATCGAAACGGTACCGGGCAAAATCGTCATTTGCGCCCTAAACGGCGAACTGACCGCCAAGCGCCTGGCACGGGAGGGCGAGCAATGGCAGCTGAAAGCGGAAAACCCCAGCTATCCCGATATTGTCATCCACGATAATTTAGAGCTGGTGATCTGGGGCGTAGTAACCAACGTCATCCATGCCCTGTAATGCAGCCGCTCATCGCCCTTGTCGACTGCAATAATTTTTACGTCAGTTGTGAGCGCGTATTCCGGCCCGATTTAAACGGCCCTCCGGTAGCCGTACTCAGCAATAACGACGGCTGCATTGTGGCCCGTAGCCAGGTCAAAGATTTAGGCATCAAAATGGCTGTACCCTTATTTCAGATACAGCATCTGGTCAATCAACACAACATCCAGCTCTTTTCGTCAAACTACGCACTCCGATATGTCGGCCAGGGTCATGTCCACCCTGGAAGAGTTCAGCCTCAGCATGGAAGCCTATTCCATTGACGAGGCGTTTCTTGATTTAACCGGCGTTTATCCTTGCACCCAAGACCCGATCGCTTACTGCCTGCGCATCAAAAAATCCGTATACCGGGCCACCGGCATTTCGGTCTGCGTCGGCATGGGGCCGACCAAGACCTTCGCCAAACTGGCCAACTTTGCCGCCAAAAAATGGCAGCAAACCGGCGGCGTACTGAACCTATCCGATCCGATACGCCGGGAAAAATTAATGAAGATCGTACCGGTGCAAGAAGTCTGGGGCATCGGTTCCAAAACCGCCGTCCGCTTGAACCGGCTTGGCATATTCACCGTCTGGGATTTGGCCAGCCGACCCGCCCAGGGCATTCAACAGCAATTCAACATCGTCGCGGCCCGCACCGTCATAGAACTGAACGGCATTGCCTGCCTGAATCTGGAAGACATAGCGCCCGACAAACAACAGATCGTCTGCTCGCGCAGCTTTAGCCGACAGCTGACCGAGCGCCACGAACTGTCCGCAGCCTTGGCCGAATTCTGCACGCGCGCGGCAGAAAAGCTCAGAAAGCAGTATTCTGTAACCGGCTGCATGACGATATTTATCAGAACCAACCCATTCAACCCGCAAGAACCTCAATATCAACGCTCAGCCAGCGCCAAGCTCGATACAGCCACCCAGGACACCCGAACAATCATCGCCACCGCCAACCGCCTGCTCGAAGAAATTTACAAGCCCTGCTACCGCTACCATAAATACGGCGTGCAGTTGAGCCATATCCAACCGGACAATCAGCCCGGCCAAATCGACTTGTTCGACTTTGCCGATAACAGCCTACCTGCGGAAAATCGGCCATTGATGAAAGCGATCGATCAAATCAACCGGCGATTTCCGAAAGGCATTGCCGTGGCCGCCACAGGTTTCGATAAAACATGGAAACCCAAGTCGGAACGAATATCGCAACGCTATACCACGGATTGACGGGAGTTGGTCGGGGTCAAATGAATTCAATAGTTAGATGAAACGGGTTAGGCGCAATCGATTTCGCTTTTACGCCTTACCCATTGAAGACCGTAAGCATATGCTCGCATAACTTTCAGCTTTAGCTGACATACAACTACAGTGTTTAGCTGTATAAAGCCCAGTGGTCTGGCGACATCTTATGTTAGTTATAAGTTAGTCTCTTGGTCAACCAGATTGCCTACCCACATCATTAATAAGGAGTGACATTGAAAATTTTATACGAGCAATTACTGGTTAATGAGTTACGCAAGCTAATGGATGCGTCAAAAGAACGTATATGGATTGCATCACCATATATTGGAGGTATTTGTGCAATTTCTCGTATATTAGGAAATAGTTGGCGAACAAGCCCGAAAATAAGTATCAGACTTTTGACCGATTTAGATGAATGTTCGCAAATTTCATTTGAAACACTTGAAACTTTCTATAAATCAGGATCAATTCAAACACTTCGTGGACTTCATGCCAAAATATACATCATTGATGATTCAGTCATTATTACCTCTGCCAATCTAACTGAAGCTGCGTTTAGTAGAAGATACGAAATGGGTGTCCTTCTACAAGATCAAGAAGCAAAAGAAGCAATTGCACAGTTTGACTTATGGTGGAAACAAAAATCGTCCTCTGTTTCGCTCAAGATGATAAAAAAAATTAAATCAAAGTGCGCACCCGAATCCACCGAGCCGCGAGATGGAAGTGGTCTTGACACTTTGTGGAATCTGCCTCCCTCCCTCCAATAAAGGATAAGTCAACCTCGTCCGGTCAAGGAAAGCTCCAAGATTTCGACTATTTTGTCGCATGTTATAAAGACTTATCTGATATTTACAGCAGTCACCAGAGAATATTACCGAGCCTCCCAATCTTTCTTGAGATAGATGGCTTGCTTGACTATCTTTTTCATCATGATGATCAGCCCTCAAAGAAGTACGCTCGAACGGCTGATAATGCTCTCTTACCGCCGCGAACAATAAAAAATATTGAGGGAGAAATTATTCGTTGTGCGAAAAAGTACAAAAAATGGGTGGACGCTGGGCATGATATTTCATGGAGATGGGATAGATCGCAGATAATCCAGAGTAGTCTTAGTCCCGAAGCAGTTTTTAAGATAAACAGGAAGGGTCTCCTGGAAATCTTAGGCTGCCTTAATTGCATGAACACCCGCATGAAGATGACGATATAAAAATGAGAATGGTGAAATGCAAAAAGGCATTAAAGTATTTTGGTAATTCAAGTGTTCAGGAATTGGTGGGGTTTTATTCCCCTGAAAAGTATCCGCTAAGGAACGGGAATTCCAATGCTGGTTTACGATACTTCGGTTACGATATTTCCATTTAGCATCCAAAGTCACGAGTCCATATAGAGCGTGCGGAGTCCAAGCTACAGGTTATTGGACCAAAGCCATATTTTGATTTTTAGCTAGTTTCTTTAAAGCATCCAGATATTGGCGGAGCGAATTGTTGGGCCTTTCGTTAATGATGCTGGCCAAAGCCGACAGCAACACTCTCAGGTCGTCGGCTTTTTCGATTTGCATGGCAAAGTGCAAAGCATCGTTGGCTATTAACATCGTGATTCATAAGCAGATACCTTTAAAATTGATAACCGAATTAAGCAACTTCGTTACTTTATCAAAAAACTTAATCTAGATCGGGCAACAGCTTTTCGTTGCCCGACATTTTGATGTATGTGAATGTCGAGCATAAACAGCTTGCCCAGCTTACGTGACTCCGTACCACAGCCCAACCAACTTAACGCATTTATGATATGCTTTATCTATAAAATTTATAACAGATAGGCATTATTAAAAACTATGAAATATAAGATCATTGATCTATTTTCAGGTGCGGGTGGATTGACGCTTGGTTTTACCGACCCAAGATTTTGCGGCGGGTTTGAGTGTATATTTGCCATTGATAATGATCCGGCGGCTGTAAAAACTCATAACGCAAATTTGGGCGAACACAGTCTTTGCACGAATATCGAAGAGTGGTTATCAAATAAACCCGTTATACCGGAAGCCGACATTGTAATCGGTGGCCCCCCATGCCAAGGATTCAGCTTGCTCAACAAAAATCGGCACGGCGATGAGCGGCGTGTTCTTTGGGAGCCGTTTATGGATATTGTCGAGCAATCTAAAGCTAAAATTTTCGTGATTGAAAATGTGGACGGCCTATTAAAATCCGCGGAATTCGACAAAATCCAAAAACGCGCTCAAAAAAATGGTTTCAATGTGCAAGCTGGCATACTTAATTCCGCAAATTATGGCGCACCGCAAACACGTCGCCGCACTATTATTGTCGGTTGTAAATCGAACAGTATTCCGTACCCCATAACGTTCCCTCCCCAGCAAACGCACTCCGCCCCCGGCACGAACGACAATTTACCCGATTGGTTAACAGTGCAGAAAGCTATCGGTGATTTACCGGAACCCATTGGTACGGAAATTCGCAAATGCAATCCACCGCTGGACTTGCACTTCGGAAGAAATCCAACACCCATAAGCTTGGAAAGATACAAGACAGTACCCCCCGGAGGGAACCGGTTCGATTTGCAAAAAAACGCACCTCATATTACCCCGCAATGCTGGATTAGAAAAAAAAGCGGCGGGACGGACTTGTTCGGAAGACTTTGGTGGAACAGACCGTCTGTAACCATTAGAACCGAGTTCTTTAAACCGGAAAAAGGTCGTTATTTACATCCGGAAAAACATCGCCCGATAACACATAGGGAAGCGGCCCGCTTAATGGGCTTCCCTGATGACTTCATTTTTTACGGCTCAAAAACGGAAATAGCACGCCAAATTGGAAACGCAGTTCCTCCGCCATTGGCCGGGGCTATTGCACGGGAAATAAAAGCGGTTTTGGATGCCTCGCAAGTGGCGGCTGCCTAACTATAGGGAATTAAAAATATGGCGAGGCGGTCAAAACCGGCAAACCCTGAAACGTTGAGACAAGAGCTTCTTGAGCTCATCATTAACTTTGAAAAAAAGCTTTTAGAAGATGACCTGCGTTCAAAAGTTATTGCTCTTGTACCGGCATGCCGTGTCTTACGCGACCTTGGCAGCTCTCTAATACCGGTTAAAGAAGCCAAAAGTGCAAGGGACAGAATCTTAGCTTATTTCCGGCATTATCCGGGAGTTGTTATTTCCGGGGAAGAATTATCGGTAGTTGCCGGAATCAATGATTGGCCCAGGCGTGTACGGGAACTTCGGGTTGAATTCGGGTGGCCGATAGCGACCGGCGTCACCATCAATCAAATTTTAAAAGAGGCTGACGAAGCCGGCCAAACGGAAGAAACAAAGGCGCTACAGCAAATGTCGCCTGATGATTATATTCTTCTTGAAGACAGACAGGATCGTGATGCGGCTTATCGTTGGAAGCTCGCCAATGATATTCGAAAACAAAAGGTCGGTGCGCGAGACAAAATACTTCAATTTTTACGGGAAAATGTCGGCGTTTCCGTCAGCGGGGAAGAAATAAGTTATGTCGCCACTATTGCAGATTGGCCGAGACGCGTCAGGGAACTTCGCACAGAATACGGTTGGCCCGTAGTAACAAAACAAACCGGGCGTCCCGATCTGCCGGTCGGCGTTTATTTGCTTGAAATGGATCGCCAAGCGCCGGTACATGATCGTTTGATTCCGGACCCTGTCCGGGTCGCGGTATTAAGAAGAGATGCTTATCAATGTCTACATTGCGCTTGGCATATTAATGAGTGGAACAAAGCCGATCCTCGTATTTTAGAGCTACACCATAAAAAACACCATGCCAAAGGCGGCGACAATACGGCGGAAAACTTAATCACCCTCTGTAATATCTGCCACGACGAAATTCATAGACAAGAACGTAGTTCTTAAAAGATGATGGCCGATACACTGACACCCGAACAGCGCCGGCGCTGTATGTCAAATGTGCGTAATCAAAACACCGGTCTGGAAATGAAATTAAGGCGGGCCTTATGGAAAACCGGCTTGCGCTATCGGGTCAATTCCAAACTACCCGGCAAGCCGGATATAGTTTTCCCAAAACGAAAGTTGGCTGTTTTCGTTGATGGTTGTTTTTGGCACGGTTGCACTATTCATGGCACAAAACCGGAAACCAATGCCGAGTTTTGGCAAACGAAAATCAAGGTGAATATGGAAAGGGACCTTCGAATCACATCGCAGCTTACAGATCTGGGATGGACAGTCATCCGAGTTTGGGAGCATGAGATTAAAGAATGTCTTGCTGTAGTCATTCAAAATATCACCGAGTCACTGAATAGTGTGTAGGTTGGGCCGACGCAAGGAAGCCCAACCGAAACTACATGACTGGCAGGCATTTTTGAGCCATGCAATAGGCTTTTTCAAGTATAATGAAAAATAAGTTATCATTTCATAATTGTTGCATGATGATCATCGTTAACATCATGTTTGCTTCTCAGTAATTCTATTTCTGAATAATCACAAGTCTCATGTTGGATGCCGAAAACTGTAACTTAACAGAACTGGAACCGGAGTTGCCCGAACCAGGCGAGCCGGAAGGCAATTTACTGGATCAAGTTATGGAGCCGTTTAACCCGGCTGAAATTAACATTGTCGTTGAACCAAAATCATTGGATACGCTGATTGAGCGTATAACACATCAAGAAATCGACATGAATACCGATTTTCAGCGACATGCCGATCTTTGGGATAATCAGAAAATGAGTCGATTGATTGAATCCGTTTTAATCAGATTCCCGTTACCAGCTTTCTACTTTGATGCGACAAATAATGAGAACTGGTTGATTGTTGATGGTTTACAACGTTTATCAGCCATTCGTAAATTTGCGGTCGAAAAGAAACTGCGTTTAAGTGGATTGGAGTTTTTAACTGATTTAAACGGTCAAACTTATGATCAATTACATAGGACGTACCAACGCCGTATTAAAGAATGTCCAATTACGGTGTATTTAATCAAACCGGGTACACCTGACAACGTCAAATACAGTATTTTTCGGCGCATCAATACCGGAGGACTTACCCTAAATAATCAGGAAATCCGTAATGCGCTTGCTAAACCCGACGACAGGCGTTTTCTAGAAAAGCTTGCCTCCCATTGCTTGATGAAAACTATGCTGGGCGATTTATCCAAACGTATGAATGATCAAGAGCTGGTATTGAGGTTCTGGGCTTTTTATCGTTTCGATTACCTAGACAAAACAAATAAAAAAGAAATGGCTTTATTTCTCGATAAAGCAATGAATGAGCTAAGAACAGGTGACGCTAGTTACCGAAAAGAATTTGAGCACATCTTCGAACTTGCAATTCAACGCTGCCATATCTTATTGGGTGAAAAAGGTTTTGAAAAAGGTCTTGTAAAGGTTAATGGCAAACAAGCCAAGAACTCAACACTTTTTGAGGTATGGATGGTTAGTTTTGCCCGGCTAACAACGTATGAAGCTCATATCTTGGAAAACAACATTACTGAGTTTAGAAAAAAAGTTTCAGAATTAATCAACGACAGCGATTTTTTTAAAGCTATCTCGTACTCAACCCAGAAAAAAGAACATGTATCTATACGTTATAATAAAGTTAGACATCTTATAGATCATTTTGTATTTGGTGATATATGATTGAATTTATCGGCATAAAGCGCTTTAAAACCTTGCTGGAGGCTAGCTTTCCATTAAGTACGCTTAATATTTTTTCTGGTCTTAATGGTATGGGTAAATCGTCAGTTATCCAAACTTTGTTATTACTGAGACAATCTCAGGAACGTATGCTTTTGATTAGGAAGGGCTTGTTACTAAACGGTGATTATGTAGAACTGGGTACCGGGCAAGACGCAATGTCCATATACAGCACAGATGAAAATATAGAAATACTCATAAAATGGCAAGAAGCGGAACAAGCTGAACATTTTAAATTCGATTATCAACCTGATTCGGATTTGCTGCCATTATCTGATCTACAATCATTCGAAACAGATGATTTCGAAACTAAAGTAGCTCAAATCTTACCACGAAGTCTATTATTCGCGTCCTTAAGTTTATTTAATCGAAATTTCCATTATCTCAGTGCCGAACGATTAGGGCCGAAAAGCCATCACGCCCATTCAGACTTTCATATCAGAGACTTAAATGCTCTTGGTAATCATGGCGAATACACTGTGCATTTTATAGCGGCTCATGGCTCTCAGGAGCTAAGCTTAGCTACACTAAAACATGAAAAGGCTTTATCAAATACGCTATTAGAAAACATTGAGGCTTGGATGTCGGAAATCACTCCCGGATTACGAATTAAGGCTACCGCCATGCCGGAATATAATACAGCAACATTAAGTTACGCTTTTGTACAGGGTAGTGATGTTACTGCTTATTTTAAACCGCAAAATGTAGGCTTTGGCTTAAGCTATGTTTTACCGGTTGTAACTTGTATTTTAAGTGCTAAACCCGGTGACCTACTAATCATTGAAAACCCAGAATCGCATCTGCATCCCGCTGGGCAAGCCGTAATAGGGCGCTTGTGCGCTTTAGCAGCTGCATCAGACACTGTGCAGATTATTGTAGAATCCCATTCTGACCATTTTTTAAATGGGATCAGAGTAGCGGTAAAGGAAAGTTTAATTAGTAAAAATTTGGTCAAGCTGTTCTTCCTGCAAAGAAGCGCAACCGGATTTAATCATGAGTCAGAAGTACTTTCTCCTAACATTGATGATCAAGGCCGGATAGACCAATGGCCTGATGGTTTTTTTGATGAATGGGATAAACAATTGGATATATTACTTTGAAGGATATTTTGTTAACGATTAGCTCTAGTCATTGATTGATAGCGTATCGGTTCAAAAATATTCACTTATTTAATTAGATCATTATGTCGCTGGCCCTGATATTTAATCACCACTCTTTGCCGTTTGTTAATGCACCAGATGCCAATGTCGGAATTGCCAAATTTATTAATACCTTTCATGAATGTCAGCGGTTTGGTTATGGTTTGCTTTGGGTTGATGAAAACCGAATAAATCAGGTGTTTGATATTGAATTATCGGCAAACTATTTTATTCGCGACTGGTTTTCATGGGCAAAAAGTCAAGGTCAGTATATTGATTTAACACGAAAATTAAGAAGCATACAAACTCTTAAGCCATTATTCACACCAACTGCCTATCAACAAACTGATAACCAGTTAGAGGTAGGGTTTGCTGATCAAAATCAAGGCTCTTCTGTACTGTTGGCTACTTATCATTACCAGACCTTTTTAATCAGCTTTGCCAGTGATTCAGTATGGACCGCCGCTTGGCTGAATGTTTGGGTGTTGGATCTGGATAGTGATGAGCAGCAAACCCGATTACCTAATTTATCTGACGATATTAGTCTGATCGAGCATCAGGCAAGTCTAAAACAAATTCGAAATACCAGATTGGCTGATGGTAGATCCATTTGGGATAGCAGAAAGCAATTCTTCCCTTATTTGGTCTTTCTTGATAATCCAATTGGGTGTCAACTTAAAACTTGGTCGCATCGCCAAGATGTTTTAGACAAAGCAAGAGATTCCCTGGTGGCAATGAATAACTTTGTTGAAAAATGGCGAAATAATGTTTATCTGGATTATAGACATCAGTTTCTTTCAGCATGCGACTTGGCAGCTGAAGTCAGCGGTGAATCGACTTCCGTCAATAACGATAGCAAAAAGAAGGCGGAAAGAGAGTTCTTTTTGCCAATGGGTAGAAAAGTTTATTGCGAAAATCATGTAAAATTACCAGATGGTTTTCGTATGCACTTTTATCCAGATTCAGCTACTAAAACTATTTATGTCGTCTACTTAGGGACGCATTTGACCTTATAAACCAAGTAGTTTCTGACAAATACAGCGCTGCCAACAACTCATAAAAAACATCAATCTATGCGTTTTTACCAGAAATTTGCAATGGGTCGATTTGGCACAATCAATTCCCGCGGTAGAAACCTTAAGGCGTAATACACTATCACCATCTCAACCTCTGCTTTACTCCATCATCTTACCCATTGACAGAAAACAACCAGCAAGCTTATCAGCTCCTGCGCTGGCAAAATCCAGTGCCGGGATTGGCGTCCTGAATATCTGCGGCATAGCCGCATTCTTGCGGTTTTTTTGTGTCTAGCGTTCAGCTACCTATTATGACGGGCTGGCCGGACGCAGGTACCGGTACGCCAACTTCGTTCAGTCCGTCACCCAATGATTGGCGTCATTGGTGGCGGGTTTATAACCTGTTAGGAGATACCTGCATGAACAATTCATTAAAAACTCTCGCCAACCCCTTTCAATTTGCCGACCTCGACGTTCGCACCGCTATCGATGAGCATAACGAGGTGTGGTTTTGCGCCAAAGATGTCTGCGATATTTTAGACATTACCTGGAACGGCAGCACCCTCGGAAACATGCCGGAAAAGTGCAAACTTATGCTGAAACTCCGCACCAGCTTCGGCGAAAAGGACACCAATTTCATCAACGAAGCCGGGCTTTATCGGCTGATCTTTCGCTCTAACAAACCCAAAGCGGAACAGTTCGCAGACTGGGTCTATGAAGAAGTGCTGCTGGCGATCCGCAAGCACGGTTTTTTCGGCGCCCTCCCCGCCAAAGACTACATCGCCGTGGTTAAGCAAATTTCCCAGTTAACCGATCAGCTCACCGACACCAAAAACGCCTTTACCCATCAACTGCTGGTTAAGCCCTTGCGTAACCTGTGCAACATGGCCGGTCACCCGATGCCCGATATTAAGCTGATCAGCCAACAAATCGACCAGTTGGACCTATTCGCAGGTGCCGATCATGAATAGCGCACCCGAAGGCGGCCTAAACAACAAACTGCAATACGCCATTCATGCCCTGGACGGCATCAACCACGGCATCACCGCCGCCCTTGGAAACCCACAGCGCCATCACGCCGATGCAAATCTACTGCATGCTGAACCTAGTCAGCGGCGCGTTGACAGAAAGTTTGGCGGAATTAGGCGAAGAGCAGTAATTTTTTCTTGTGTCCTGGGGCGGAGTCAATCCGTCCCAGGGCACTCAAAATCAGTGCACTAAACTTCCCCACCTCTTCCCAGCCTAAAGACGAACCCTACATCTTTAAGTAAAAATTCAGGCAAATTTCAGCTTTAGCCGACATACACCGACTGTTTTTAGGGGTATAAGTAAATTGCATCTAACATAAAACTATAAAAACAAAAGCTGTAAGGGGATTCGCCTTTTGGCAATCTACCGCAACTTCGGCAGGCTGTCATCGGCGTTGTGCGTGTGTGGCGGTTTACTATGCGAAACTGCCTTACAGTTGCATGTGAATGTCGGGCATAAACAGCATGCCCAACGTGGCTTTACGTAAAGAAGTAAGAAATATCACTTTAATGACTTTCACAAGGAGATTTCAATGTCAAGTCCAATTACCGATGAAATAGCAGCAAAAGATGCAATTTATGCAATGCTGGCCTGTAACTGTTATCACGAAAAAAGCAAAACACATTTTCCTGTCGAGAAGCTTGATTGGATTTTAGTTGATCGAGATGGTCATCCGACTGATGAACCATCGAAACAAGGATGGTTTACGGGCTTTGCTTATGATATCTATGAGAATTCAAAGTCCAATAAATCCGTCATTGCGTTTAGAGGCACAGACAGTAAACAAGACTGGATAACGTCCAATTTTGCGATTCCATTTTCGATACCTTATAAGTCAGCAATTAAAGCAGTTAGGCAATATGTAGAAAAAAACGGCTCAAGAGATTTAGTTGTTATAGGGCATTCTTTGGGCGGCGGATTAGCACTTAGTGCCTCAGTTCATCAAGGCGTCCCTGCTATTACCTTTGATCCATCCCCTAGAATATTCGATGGGTTAGGTGATCATCACGAGCCTGCACTTAGAGTAATTATTTATCAAAAAGCAGAAATATTAGAAAAATTAAGAGAAAAATGGGATACAAAAGCATATGACGTCGTAAAAAGTGAAGATGTGTATGAATGCAATTATAATTTTGGCGAAAATAATGATCATCGTATTGATATTTTGGCTGAAAACCTGGCAAAACAGGGCGTTAGATCAAACCCAAAACTACAACCTATTCTTGATGCTTTGCCAGCCAAACCCATCCCTTAAATGGGACGCGCTAAAGCTGTAAGACAATGGGATGGACTCGCCTTTAGGCAATCCTCCGCAACTTCGGCAGGCTGTCATCGGCGTTCTGCGTGTGTGGCGGTTTGCTATCGCGAAACCGCTTTACAGCTTTTTAAGTTTTCTAATCGATTTACAGGTGAGTTTATTGAAAAATAAACCTCTTTAAGTGTCTACTTTACGTTAACGATTTATAAGGGGGAAGGATGAGTACAAAATCACTGGCACGACAGATCGCGATAGTTTTGCTCGGAATCGTGGTGCCCTCAGCTGTATTAATTCAGGCTTACCTCAGCATTGCATCACTTTCTAGTAACGTTAGTTACACACATACCACCAACGACCTAGCTAATACATTTATTAACGCCAAAAAATCCATCTCTGACGGTAACGATTATTCATTGTTTTCATTAAAGCTGTAAGGTGGATTCGCCTTTAGGCAATCCACCACACTGCGACAGACTATAATCGGCGTTTTGCGTGTGTGGCGGTTTGCTATACGAAACCGCCCTACGAACTAAGTGCGTAGGTTAATGGGCTGACGTAGAAATCCCAACGGATTGGAGCCGATAAGTGTTGGGCTACGTTTAGTTTAAATCTGTGGGCTAGGATAAGTTTTTCCTGATAAATAGATAGCTATGCATAGATTATTGCTGGTGCCTGACAGGGTTAAACAAGTTTAATAACTTATTATTTTTTAATGATCAGTGAGGAAAAGCTATGTCTCCAGAAGATGTTAACCAAGTTCTTGGTCTGTTCAAAGATTTCATCCTTCGCTATGGAATAACGCTGGCGGGGATAGGAACGTTTTCAATGGCGCTGCTAGAGGCATTTAAGTCCCTATTCAGTTGGCGCGACCGCTGGCATAGATGGAAACTCTGTGAGTGGGTGAATAGTGTAGAGTGTCCTCCGTGGGCTATTGGGGAAACTGGAGATGAGTTATTGGCAACCAAATCTGCATTTCATTACAGAGTTTATACCCAGTTGATTCTGCTCACAACAGGACAAAATGTGGACGCTGAGGAGATGGACAGGGGATTTGAAGTCATTCCCTGGGATATTTCACAGAGCAACGCGTTGTTCGCCCTAGAGTTGGAAAAATTGATGGGGCAAGTGCAGGATGCGGCTGATATGGCGCTAGGTCATCCCCATAAATATAAAGAATTGTATTTGTTCCTGACTGCGGATGGGGATGTCGATGACATTAAATACTGGGGTAAGTGGGCGCAATTACCTCCCGTATCAACCGATGAAGATCCAGTGGTAGCCAAGCATCAAGCTGATACTTATTCAAGCATTCGTCAGTTCATCCGGCGCAGGCTTGATGCATTCCAACTTACCACAAGCTACCGGTGGCAGACGATCAATCAAATTGCTTCGGTAGTTCTGGGGTCGGTTCTGCTTTTTGCATCGCTCGTTTTTCTCGACAAAAATAATAATACTGATACCAACTGGTTCGTTTTAATTACTATTTCGCTGATGGGTGGAATCATAGCGCCCATCTCCAAGGACTTGGTAGTGGCTCTACAAAGGATGCGCAACGGTGGCTAGGTTCTGTCACATGCCACGTGGCTATGGACAGGACAGCCAAAGCCAAATACCTGGGCTCGTCCTTTCACTTCGTGAACAACTGGAAGGTGGAAATTTACGGAAAGACGTCAATCAGAATCCATTACCCGACAAATATGCACGAATCGAAGCTGTTGTGCTTGTTCACGGCTTTAACAACCATTCTGGCGAGGCAGCGGAGGCATACCTTGGTTTCCGCTCACGTCAATACACACTTGCCTCGCAATCGCCGCCCGCCTTAGAAAAAGAGCTCACTGATGTTTTCTGGCCAGGCGATGCGTCAGGATGGGGTCTGTTCGATCTGGCAGATGCAGCAGTTTATCCGGCAGCTGTCGGGGCAGCGAAGGCTGCGGCACTCCGTTTGGCCAAACATCTCCGCTCGATGCCAAATTTGCGCAAAGTTCATTTTATAGGCCATTCACTCGGATGCCGGTTAATTCTGGAGACGATTGACGATCTCAGGCTGAATGGAGGGCCAACGGTAGACAAGGTTTGCCTGATGGCGGCAGCCGTTCCTGTGTTTAAGATCCAATCAATCGGCTCTCTAGCCAAGGCAATGGAACATGCCAAAAATGTGCGGATTTTATATTCTGAAAACGATTGGGTTCTTAAATATACCTTTCCCGGAGGGCAAACTCTTGCTTCAGGAGATGAGGGGCGTTTCCCCACCGCCCTGGGTTTAACACGTCTCGCTTATATTACTGGTCGGACCGAACAGGTTAATATCTATGGTGCTGGTCATAGCGATTATTGGGGGCATCCAGATTCGAAGGAAGATAAGCAAGATAAAAGGAACGCAAAGAAACAAGCGGCAGCCAGCATTGCCAGTTTTTTTAACTTTGGGCGATCGTCAAGATCTTTCGCCGCTCGAGCACCAAGTGCTGCTCCGCGCACAATCACTGCTGAGCCACGTATGTCAGATAATTCCCGAAATATTAGGTGAAGCCAAGCGACTTATGCTCGTAAGCAGTTTAGTGTTTTCCTGTTTCGTGGCAGACGCGGGCGGTTGAGATCAATCGGTATTGATTTACCAAAATATGCCCCATCACCAAACTATTAGATACAAAGTTACAAAAAACCGAAGACACAATTTTATTCTCAACTTAATAGGGGATTAGTTATGAATAAGTACTCTACGCAATGCGGCAAACTAAATAAACAAATTGCGGCAGCGTTCTGTTTTGTGGTTTTGTCCTCGTTTACAGGATGTGGAACACCTAAAAAAAACTCGGTTGAGGCTCTACCCGCAACACAATCCACAATTCCCATGCCCACCATTGGCATGCCCAAGCAATCCATAAACGATTTCGGGTTGCCGGCTAAAATGGCCCTATTCGCTTACGGAGAAAAATTCAAGAGCATTTCGGATTCACTCCCGAAGAATAGTAATGGCCTCTTGGTAGAGCTTTTCGAAAAATACAAAGAAGCTCGTTGCTCCAATCAAGCATGCTCGGAAGAAGAGATTCAGAACAAAGTTGCATGTTTGTTTCAAGGCAGACAGTCTACAAAGAATTTTCCGAGTGACAATGAACTCAGAAGCCAGCTAATCCGACTTGCTATAAACAAAACTGCCGACGAAATAGGTCCCCTCACCCTGAAGGAGCAGGAAGAAGCCGTCAGGTTGCTGGAATCCGGGGAGTTTTATCAGGACATAGCCGGATCTCTGGCCGCTGTATATCGCGTAGTTCCAGAAGTACCTCTCAAGCTCATTCAAGGGCTTCCGCAAACCGTCGTCGAATCACCGGAATATCTTAACGCTCTCGCCAAGGACATCCTGGATGTAAGCAATAACAAAAGGGTGGTCGATAGTTTCTTGGGTAAACTAAAATTATGGGACTCCTCCGGCAAAAAACTGCCTAAGTCTCGCCCGAAAATTCTGAGCAATACGTTGGCACAGGTTTATAAAAATCCTGGCACAAATGGCATAGCCGGTGTCATAACTGCTTTGATAGCGCCTGAAAACAAGTCGCTTAGATTGGCTATCATTGTTTATGCGCGTGTCAATGGCATTAAGATTTCAAACGAAGATCTCGATGCTTTGATAGCTGGTCCGCTGAAAACAACGAATCCCGATTTGGAACCTTTGCTGGAGCAAGCCATCGCGTCGATGGAAAAACAGTATGGCATTGACGAGGCAAAGCAGAGGTTGAGTTCGATGAGCCTTAAAGACAATTCCAAATGCGAAAATAACCAAGTCCAGTAGTATGACCAGTTTTACCTGCCCCTCCTCTATCCTTCCGCTACGAGAAAGAGGATGGCTTCGGCTTTTTGCATAAGCCTATGATTCTAACTTAGGAGATAAATTCTATGCGAATATTATGTCGTGATAGTGTCCGAGATTCCAGTCACGGAGCTGCAGTTTCAGAGTTTAATTACAAAATATGGCGCCGAAGATTCAGAGCTTTGCTACTTGCTTTCACGTCAAGCCTGATTCTCGGTGGATGCACTCATGGCCTGGCCCATCAACAGGCTCCCAAAGATTACAAGCTCGACAAGATTTCCTCAGAGTCCGTTACTACAGCCAATGGGGACATTGAGCATGACGTTTACTTCTTTCCCGGCCCTTCGAAACAGGCTCCGCCAATATTACTTTTGCACGAGTTACCGGGATTATCACCCAATACTTTGTATTTCGCTGAAACCTTGTCCAAGGACTTCAATGTTTACGTTCCCCTTTTATTTGGCTCCCCCAATCAGGAAAATACATTTTTTGGTACTTTGGCTTATCTGTTCAATGGCCAATGGTCCGAGCAAGCGAGCCTGATGGGTAGCCTTCCCATTACCGAGTGGGCTTCGGCGGCGATCGACCGGATAAAAGACCATCATCCAGGACAATCTATCGGCGTTATCGGAATGTGTCTAACCGGCGCTATGCCTTTGTCCTTACTCGATCATAAGGAGGTCAAAGCAGTTGTGCTAGCCCAACCCACCTTGCCGATTTTCGGAAAGGAAGATGATCTTGGCATATCGGCAAAAGAGTGGGAGATCGCGAAACACCGGGCCGATGCCGGCGATATCCATGTTTATGGCGTGCGATTCAGGTATGACACCATCGCGAAACGTGCGAAGCATAGCCGATTGAAAAGGGAACTCGGGGAAAAGACTTTCCTGGACCGGGAGATTACGTCCCAGGAATATTGCAATAAAGATGCGGACGGGAATTATACCGATTGCCCTAAATCACACTCGACTCTGACCTATGGGTGGTCACCAGACTTCCCGGACAATCATCCCATGAATGTGCGCCGTTTCGAAGTACGGGATTTTTTTAAAACTTGGTTGATCCAGGCCGAAGATGTAAAAGGCAAATAGCTGGATGAAGCCCGTAGGATGTTCTGAAAAAAGTGATGCGTTTCGTACCTTAGCAAGTAGCCTGTATGAAGCGTAGCTCGTAGGTCGGGCAACATCTTTTCGTTGCCCAACATTTGATAAATATGAATGTCGGGCATAAACAGCATACCCGACCTACGTAACTACGTAACTACGTAACTACTTGGATGATTTTAGGTATGGTTGCCAATTACCTATGGGATTCGTTTCGTGCTGGCAAGTCCTTCGTGGACATAAAGCTTCCAGAACTACTAATTCCATTGTTGGTTTCACCGATAATTTTTATGGGATCTACTCATTGTGGCCGGACAAGAAAATCTCATTTGCCTTAAACCTTGTGGCATTCCAAAACGGGTTTTTCTGGCAGATTGTTTTTAGTAAAGCTGGGCCTATAAACAATACAAAAGTCTAACATTAACTCAATCAGAGTTCAGCCATAAGGCAGTGTTTGTTTTTCAGCTTCCCGGTGCCGCCTCTGGTTAGCTCTATGTTGGTTAGTTAGTTCATTAAAGAGGTGCATGTGAGTAGGGAGGGGGGAGAAACAGGACAAAGTACAATGGGGAAAAATGGCCTGAAAGCCCCGTAAATACTGAGAAACATGGAAAAATAAAAAATTCTTGAATTCCGGATGAATTGAGGTAAAAACGAGGAAAATTCGGGAGGAAAATAGGATAAATTAGCTCAGGAGTTAGGGTGTTTATCCCTATTTAAATGCCGTTTATTCAATCATCGAACGCGCTTTAAAACGCGTACCAAATGATCAGCAGTTACATCAGCAACCAGTTTTTGATCAGATGCAGGAAAACCAACTAGAGGTCTTTTCGGCAGTCCCGGATGATTAACCCGCTTACTAACGATACCTGCAAATGCCAA
>Ga0066409_1000022_pt1 | contig 18458 bp, 20 predicted proteins | sample LakWasMet13_LOW5_2_FD_59496 | JGI IMG/M metagenome (GOLD analysis project Ga0066409, IMG submission 59496) | Freshwater sediment methanotrophic microbial communities from Lake Washington under simulated oxygen tension - Sediment Metagenome 13_LOW5 | ecosystem: Environmental > Aquatic >... | reverse complement strand
TTTTCCGGAATGCCAGGTGATTTAACGCAGTATTGCCAGGATATTTGCAAAACCGTTAAGCAATGGACTGGCATTCCAATATCTATAGGTATTGCCCCCACCAAAACATTGGCTAAGCTGGCCAATAGATTAGCAAAAAAAGGGCACGGCGGTGTACTGGATTGGCGAACATTGGTTTCACCCAACAAGATATTGGAAGCCATCCCACTCGAAGATATTTGGGGCATCTCAAGACGCTGGTCTGAAAAGCTTCAAGCGTTAGGAATTAAAAACGCACTGGATCTTAGTCAAGCCGAACCCAAGCGTATGCGCCAACACTTTGGCGTGGTCATGGAGCGTATAGTCATTGAGTTACGAGGCAATTCCTGTATTCCTTTAGAAGAAATGCCTTCGGCAAAAAAGCAAATAATGACGTCGCGCAGTTTTGGAGAAAAATTAACCCAGTTTGACGACCTGCGAGCAGCAGTTACCCATTTTTCTGCGCGCGCAGCTGAAAAATTACGCCATCAAAAATTAGCAACTCAGGCCTTGACGGTCTTTATTCAGACCAGTCCTTTTGATACCCAGCAATATGCCAATAGCGCTACAACAGTCTTTGAGTTGCCGAGTAATGATTCAGCCCAGTTGATTAATGCTGCTCATCGAGGCCTGGAGCGTATTTTTAAAAAAGGTTTTAGCTACCAACGCGCCGGAATCTTACTTCCAGATTTACTGCCAGCTGGCGTAGCGCAAAAGTCCCTGTTTGATTCAGACGAGCGCTCAATTCGATCGGATCAGCTGATGGTTACGCTGGATAAAATCAATCGGCTTCATGGAAAAAAGAGCATTTGTTATGCAAGCGAAATTATCAGCAAACGCTGGCACATGCGGCAACAATTTAAGTCGCCTTCTTATACAACTAACTGGCGGGAGTTGCTGACCATCATGAATTGATGAATATTTATGTTGTTAGAAAATGAGTTTCTGGTTTCGACCCAAAACTGTCCTTGGCATCAGTTATTTTGAACGTCTGGTTAATGTCGGCCAACAGTCTGTCGTCGAGCAAAAAGAGATGTATATAATCCGGTATTGGAAGATATCAGCTGATAGGGTTGTGCGCTTACTGTTTTCATCTATAAATTAGCCTTATTTCTATAAGTTATCAATGGCAATGACTTCTGAGGTTGCTGATGATTGTGATTCGTCTTTGCTATCTGGAGATACTCAAAATCCAATAAATCGTCTAATTTTTTTTTATCTCGTGACCACATCACGTTATAGTTAGAAACGTTTTTTAATCTATCTTTCAACACTTTTTCTATGCGATCCATTCGGTCTGGGTCAGAAGTCATAAAACCGATTGGGATAGTAATACCGCTAGTTTTATTAGGTTGAAGGTGATATTGGGCAATCGCAAAGACTCCTTGGAATACCATTAATTCGACTCGATCAAGTGATGATGCGTTGTAGAGCGCAACTCCATGTGGCAACCGTTGTGAAAAGGATTTTTTCCGATGATTGAAATTGTCATCGTTGTTTTCAGTGGGAAATAGCGTCACCAAACCTTCATGCGAGTTATCACTTTTCTTTAATACATCGTCTATTTTTGCAATAAATTCCGTGAGATCACTTCCACTTGCTGCCCAAAGCGGTACATCGGCTGGCAACCAGTAGATTCGCCCTACCTTTTTATCTTCTGACCCTGCTAAAAAACTTTTTAGCCATCTTTCGATTTCAATACGATTATTTTTTAGATATACAGGTCCCAAAAGTGCCCGTGTATTTTGATTTCCATAACCTGTTTTCTTACGATCTCTATCCAATAACCAAGCACTCAAGTCAAAACGATTTTCAGATACATATCTTGCAAGAACCTCATCTCCGAATAGTTCGCAAAATTTCTCGATAGACATTCCTTCGTCGGAAACTTTTAGTTTACCTAAGTAATCAGCTATCTTTGCCTCAAGCTCATTGGAAAGCGAAAATTTTCTAACTTCTCCAACCTTTTGACTTACATCTCGAATTATTCTTACTTCATGATCTCGAATTGGCTCAAGTTCTATTACCATATCGATAGGGACTTGCAATGTATGTTGTTGTTGGCATTGCCCAATTTTATAAAGTCGTGTCTTTTGCGCTTCATGTAATGATGCGCGCGTATTCTCTAAATGCGCTCGATATTGACGACTGAACGCTTCACATATTTGATCTTGGGATGCTTTCATTAATGCCGAATCTGCTTCGATCTCTGGTAAACCCCATTTTGTTCCTGAATAATTATTTTTCAAAAGTAATTGCAAAGACAAGAGATCGAATTGCGCTTTTTCTTGACGCTCTTCAAAGACCGTCAAAGAGGGAACTAAATTTGTTCCATTAACTGATTTCGCTTGTAAAAGAGAAGAAGGCTTTATGCTGCCATCTGTATTGATGACGGCAAGTCTTTTCTCAAACAAACTGTTAAGTAGAACCTCTCTTTCCTGATTATTGAGTCCAAAGTAATTTTGAAGCTCATTAGGATGGATTCCTCCTAACATTAACAGTAATCTACATGAAAATTCTTCCATAGCGGGTAATGGCTGCTCTGTTGTCCATGAGCATTCAAACTCATACATCCTCGCTGGTAACATCAAAGAGATTACATTCGCAGTCCTTCGGGTTTCTTGTCTTGGGTCAAGATCAATATTCAAGTTATCCATTTTTTTCCCCATGTAGAGAATCTGTATCAACGATTTTGTAGTCACTTTTCTTGGTTATTGCTTGTTCTTTGACAAACTTGAAAACCTTTCCTAAAGGATCTTCGTTATTTGCGTTTTGCCACATACGACAAGCTCCGACAATAATTAATCGCTCTTGTGCTCGCGACAGAGATACATTGATCCGAGGCTCATTAACTAGAAATCCTTGTTGTTTATCAATAGAATCTCTAACCAAGCTTAAGATTATTATGGGGTTTTCCTGACCTTGATAAGAATCCACAGTATCAATTTTTATCAAACATCGTAAAGGTCCCGCCCATTCCGCCCGACTGAGTTGCTGATCAAGAAGATCGCGTTGCGCTCGGTACATGGTAATAATACCAATTACATATTTCTGAGATTCAGTCTGAGATTCACAGATGTGTTCCAAATATGGACTCTGAGAAAGTAAGCGTAAACAATCCAAAATTAAATTTATTTCATGATGATTAACAAAACCAGTACCGCTAGGCTCTTCACCAGTTACTGACTCACCTTGTCCGCTGTCTATCCATACTACAGGCGTATTCCACGGATGCGGTAAAGCAGAATACCAATCAGGAGGACAACCTCGCCCAGTTTTTAACTTTGTAAGCTCATTCGCATAGAAACAATGTGAGACTAAATCACCAATCGGTTCGCACATCCGATATTGCGTGTCAAGAGTAACGCCTTTAGCTGTTTCAAATAATCTTTGAAAATCGGTTACTTGTATAGACCTTTTGGAGATACCAAGTCGTTTGGCAGCAGATTTGAGATGATTTTTATCATAAAAAGGCGGTAATTGTCTGTGGTCTCCTACTAGTAGTACTCGCTTACCAGATTGAATAGCAATCATAAGCTCACTTGCTTGAGCGCGAGCTGCTTCATCAACAATCACCCAATCAAAATTTGTTTCAGCGATACCAAGTTGCTTCTGTCCTAAACCAACGAGGGTTCCACAAACAAGCTGTCTAGTTTTTACTAAAAATTGGTCATAATTGGCTTCCCCAGTTTTAAGAACATCAAGCCATTCATGGCTTAGTTTTAGGAGATTGGATAATTTTGTTGTTGAAGACGGGTTATTAACTTCATGAAAGTCGGCGATTATTTGTACAATAGTTTCCCAGCGATTTTCGCTATTAAGCAACTTATGCGCATCAATCGAAAAACGACTGTTAACAAAAGACTGGAAAGCATTTTCTTGTTTTTCTAGGTCATTTGTTAAGTCTGACAATCTGTGTTCGTCTTTTTCAGATCGAACAGGTTTAGAGTTTATCTCTGTAATTCCTTCAACACACTTTCTTAATGTGTCAAGCAATGGGGATATATTCCTGTGAACGGCGGCGACCTCTCTGACAAAACTATCTGGCAAAACTAAACTGCGTGCAAAAGTACATATACGTTGATCATATTCTCGATGAAATTGGTGACGCATTTTTCTTTGAAGTGCTCGTGTATGTGTATCGAGCAGCTCTGTGGCAATCATTTTTTCGTGCCCAATACGGACTACTGATAACTCAGTCGTATGGTCCTTACATACTTCACGAACTTTTTTCGCAACATTATCAACAGATGAGTGAGATTGCCCCACTAAAAGGATATTGCGTGCGCCGAGATCATGGAAAAGATAGTGTATAAAAATACTTATAAATGCAGTTTTACCTGTACCTGGAGGTCCTTGAAGAACACCCAAAGGTCCCCAAGCTGTGAGTTGACGAAATGCCTCTTCTTGTTTTGGGTTTAGTTCTTTACCATTGGCGTTGTATCTTGCAATCACCTGATTATCAGGTTCATTCGCGAACTGAATCAAGTCGGGAGCTCTGTCTCGATCAAAATAGTCCATAAGCCTAGGAATTACTGCTGCGTTATCTAAAACCCTTTCAAGTGCTTTATGCCTTCGATCTCGTGAAGCTTTATTTTTCAATGATTCAAGTTGAAGGATATTGCCTTTTTTTAGATGCTTTTGTAACTGTGTACGTTTGGGATTCAAGGCAAGGAAGTCTGCATTAGTTTGATAAACATCTAATTCGCCTAAGTTGTTATCCTCTCCTTCTTCCTTAACAAATATCCTGTCATCAACTTCAAAGTCGAAGGTCTTCCCTGAGTTGTTGATATAAGGAATCAACAGACGACCATTAAAGTTTTCTTGGATTTCTGTATCTCCTATTTCAACGGCTAGGAGCGTCTCCTTTTCTGTTTCGGCTAGAGTCTTCCAAATATCCCTTATAGGTATAGATTCAGCTTCAAGTCTATCTTCTGTAGTTACATCTTCCTGTGGAGAAAATTTTTCCTCTAAGAGCGTAAGAACACTATCAAGACCCAACAAGAAATTTAAAATTGCACGATTTAAACTGGGGTCCGGAGAGCCTCGTTGAATCACAATTTTACAATTCATTTTTTCTTGTGAGTTTTTACTAGCTCGAACAACATCACTGAGCGGAATATTTGGCTTGAAACGAACATCACGAATTTGCCGTTGTTCGGGATCGAATATTATAGTCAGTAATGAACTAACCGAAGTTAGGTAACAGCGGAGAAGTTCTGGGTTATTTTTATCCCACGCTGTGTTGCAATGATAAATCTCTCCATCATGTTCAAGTTCAAAATCCGAATCGGGGAAAGAACGATCATTCCAAATAAAATGAAAGATAGTTTGTGGTGAAGTTATTTCTATTGATTTCGGTATAAGAGCAGTTTTCAAGGCTTCTTGAAGAGGAGAAAGCGCAACCGGAATGCCACTAGGAGAATTAAATCCACGATTTATTTCTTCTGTGATTACGGAAAAATCATACTCCTTAACCAGTTCCTTTATCATTTTATAAACAGCGAACCTATCTCTTTCCTCTGCGTCAGCGGCGGCAGGGTTTGAAGGTCCGTACTCAAGATTGAATGGTTCAGTTTGTTCGCCAAAATCCAGCATATCAAGGAGAATAACGACGGGGGGGGGGACTACCACGTCAGTATCAGATGAGGAATCTGTGGTGGTATTAGCCAGAAGAATATTATCGGGGTGAATATCACCATGACTTAGACCTTGTTCATGCAAATCAATCAGCGTAGTGACCAAAGAAATCGCAACCTGCAAGCGATGCTCGCTATCTTCTATTTCCGATATAGCTTCATTCCATAACTGTCCTGATTCAATCCGAGTGATGAGGTAAAGCCCACCACTTTCTAACAAACCATAATCAACGATTTGAGGGGTAGGGATATTACTCTTTGCGATATGTTCAATCCGTTGTCGGAATCTCAATATACGTCGATTTTCTCCTGTATGATTTTGTTGAGCTTTAACCTGTTGCCAAATTTTAACGTATGCTTCTGACTCATCCGCAAATGTACGATATTTAATCGTCCCGCCACCACGAGAGCGATTCTCTCCAGGTGCAAGAGGATACTTTTCAGAAAGATCAAGTATGTCCCAGCCTCGTTTTACAAAATCCCCCGACATTACAGCGTCAAAGACACTGGAATCATCAGCTAAATTCGATGTTAATCCCGTTGTTTCATTAAACTGGGACAGCATTTCAGAAGCATTTGCGAATCTATCCATTGGCTCAAAGGATAATGCTTTAATGAACCAAGAATTTAAGCGACCCTCGAAATCATCTGGGTTTGGTTCCTGCCAGACAAGAATGCCATCATCATCTTTTTTGAGTGTCAGCTCTTTAAAACAAATTCGATAAGCGATTGTTGCCAACATGAATACATCTTGACGGAAAGCGTCTAATATCTCACCTTCTGTTCTGTACGCATCCTCTGGAAGTTTTAAGTTGCTACTTTGCAATTGCTCACGCAAATCTTTAATCGTCCCTTTTTCTGGGAAAAATGCTGTGGCAAATCCTGAAACTACAATGCTTGCTTGTTCACTAGCGTACCAAAGATTATGACCATCTACATCTCGATGCCCAATGCCAATACTATGGAGTTCTGCAAATGGGACTATTAATGCACGCACCAAATCAAGTCGTGATTCAGTATCATTTTGATTAATATGACCATTAATAAAGTCGTCAAGTCGAATATAGGTACGTCGAATCTCGTAAATTTCTGTAACATCTTCAGTAATATCATCTTTTCCGAGAGACATTTTAGGACGAAGAAGATATTCATCTAGTCTATTATTCTTTTCACAGGCATATCCATATATCCGTGACTCTTTCAATGCAATATCAGCCCATTGATTCTGAGTAGCAAAGCCAGTCCCAAGTTGACTAAAATCCCATCGCCGCATTAAAGCAAGTTCGCGAGCTGCTTCTTCATGAATACCTTTAAACTCTTTGTACAATTGGTTTCTGTGAGTAAACCACGGTATTTCCTCTGCAACAAAATGGTGAACCTTGAACTGCTTTGGTCTAACTTTTGGGCTGTTAAAGAAATCTTGTAATATTGGCAGGTATTCCTTGCTATTAGGTCGAGGTTTTCTTTCTTTTTCAAAAAGACGATTTGGAATCGTACTATGTGCAACGATTTCGTCATAACCTAAATTGGTAGAAACTTTTAAGAAATCATCAAGTGTATGAACAAATCTTTTCTCTAAATTGGAGATTTTTTCAGGGGTTGAGTTTCCACACAATACGACATGAGCTTCAACCCAAAGATCATAGCCCAGCTTATGCTTTAACTCTTTTTTTAAAAGATTAAATAGGCGAAGTGCATGTACTCGCTTGGTCGCGTATGGGCTTTTACCCCTCGACGAGCCATTGATATACCATTGACCACCAATGTCTTCTAAATCACCATTCCACTCTTTAAGCTCTACTATTAATAAGCGATCATGCGTGATGATTAGAACATCAATATCCATTGAACCTTGATCATCTACGACTAAAAGCCCAGCATATCCGTACCAACTATCACGAAACCCTTCCATTTTAGAAACGGCTCTGACTTCACTAGCGTGAAGACCGTTAGCACCTAGAATTTTTATTTTCACTAAAATTTATCCTTGAAACATTTTTTCTATAAACACTATGCTGTTAACTTATAAAAAAGTAGCAGATGAATGAATTGCCGAAATGAAGTTTGCTTAACAGGTAGCCGAGTCAACTTACTAACATAAACCTGCCAATCATAACCGAAGTTTTCAATTACTTGAATGTCCCAAAATGACCGTTTAGAGCCAATCGACATTCAAGCAACCTGCCTAACCATTCTACATTTAGGATAATCGGAACACCCCCAAAATTGCTTTCCGGAATTATTACCACTCCGCGCAGATCTCAAGATCATTGGCTTGCCACACTTAGAGCAGGAATTATTATCCTGTTTTTTTTCGACAATCGCCTTGACGTGTTTGACATGATTAATGTGAGTTCTGATCGATGGCTTTAACCGACCCGATTGAATTCTTGTGCAAATGGCTAAAACTTCACTATCACTTAAAATGGGCAGCATCTTGCTTTTGATATACCGGATATACCCTCCCGTATAAACTACATTATCAGGCATGGTAGTTTTAAAGGTGCTGTCGCCGACAAAGACAACAACTGAAAACACTTTGTTAGGCTCAAGCTCTATAGCCGCTTGCAAGGTCTGGGTATGCTTGTAATTTTGGTGCAGCGGATTTTGAAATGTGGTCGTGTGCCTGTAAATTTTCTGGGTCCACGTTTTTTGTTGGGCGCTGCCGAATATCCAGCCTTTCATGTTCTTGGTTTCAATTACGAAAACGCCATATCGAGACACGATGACATGATCAATCTGAGTGGTGCCATCCGCTGTCGGAAGAGTCACATTCTTGAGCAGCGTATAAATGCGCTTATCAAGAAAAAGCTTGGTTGCTAAATTGACTTTGAACTCCCCTAAAACGCCTTTCATGAAGGACGTTTTTAAGAACGAGAGTAGAAAGAGTAGCAGTATCAGCCACCAATAGGTATGTATTAGAGGGCTAAGGGCTTGAGTGAGGATTTTAGCTATGTCCATATATTCCTTAATTATGACTTTATCCACAGTGTTCGGCTGAGCCTAGTTTAACAGACATAATGATGGGCAACATCGGTTGATCATTAAATTTCCTAAGTTATCTACGGATACTTACAATCAATTCCAATTTACTCAAAAATTACAAGCATGCTTCACAATCAGTTTTTAGCAGAAAAAATGACACTGATATCAAAATATAATCAACTATTTATAATAGGTTTATTCTTTGCATTCATTAGGTAAAGTAATAATCTCTCCTTAGGTTTCAATTGTGATACTCAGCCTGGCTGACTTGGAGTTTTGTTATGATTTTGAATAATGCATCTATGGCTGCGGTGGTGCTACATTGGCCGCCATCGTTACATATTGCTGATGAGCAGTTTTTTGACTTGTGTCAGGCAAATAAAGAATTACGGATTGAGCGTACAGCATTAGGTGATTGTGAAATTATGGCACCTAAGGGAGGGGGAACAGGTTGGCGAAACTTGAATCTGGCCGTACAGCTATATAATTGGGCAGAACAAGACGGCAGTGGCGTAGCATTTAATTCAGCGACAGGTTTCACTCTTCCCAATGGAGCGATACGCTCGCCTGATGTTTCCTGGGTCAAAAGAACACGGTTAGCCGTATTAACGCCAGAACAGAAACAACGGTTTTTGCCGTTGTGTCCAGACTTTGTTATTGAGCTTCGTTCACCCAGTGACAGCATAAAAACCTTGCAGGATAAAATGCAGGAGTATATTGAAAATGGTGCGAGTTTGGCCTGGTTAATCGACCCTGAAAGTCAACGTGTTTTCATTCAACAAGCTAATAAAGCAATATCTATTCTTGATAAGCCAAAGTTTTTATTAGCGAATTATTTAGGGTTTAGACTTGAATTGCAAAAAATATGGGAGGTTGGGTTTTAGCCATCTCGGGCACATCTTTTAGTGCTCGACTTTGAACAGTCCCCTAATACTTGATGTTTAAGTTTATTAATTTTTTTCATTCTGATTCTTGGTAAATCATCCAGCAGTACGGTATTTTAGTGAAGTCGTTGGTTCTATGCGGCCTAAATCTCTCCCAACCATATTCTTGCCGGAAGGCATCAACTGAAAAAACAACCAGTCCAGCCAATTCTTTGAGCTTACCCGCAGGGTTCTGGTGCTCTAACAAGTTTTTGATAAGTTCGAGTAACACATCCACCTGCAATTTTCTTTGCAGGCTGCCTACGGTATACGCAGTCAGTTTGTTTTCTATGTGGGCTGTCTGCTCTGGGTAAAAGGTAACCACCAGGACGTGCGCAGGTCTTGCCGAGTGTGAGAAAAAAAGATAAAAAAACATTTCTTACTCTTTTTTGACGGATTAGCATATCCGTTAGATAAAAAATCCAAAAAAAATCAGATTTTCGCTTAAGCATCTTTATCTGACCTCCCGAAACTTCTCACTTCAGCTATTTTATATTTGCGTTAGCTTTTCTGTAGAAAAGTTAATATCAATTTTTGCAAAAAACTTTCGTAATAAAAGATTTTCATCATTAGGTACATGTGCCTAAGTTTTTGATTTAATTAAAGTAGTCTATTTATTTTTTGTGGAAATTGATCGTTATGTTTGGTAGCCTCTCTACGTTATTTGTAATTTAGTTCTAACGAACGTCCTAGCATCATCAACCATGATCGCAGTAACGTCTGCATGCCTAAAAAACACTTAATTAGTCGAAATAAGTATAAAAAATTAGCTACTTATAATTTCTGGAGAATGACACGGTGTACACACATGAAAGAAATGTCTTGTTAAGGCATTATCTAAAACGAAAAGCAGCTTCCCCAGCAGATCCATTTACTAAACAAGTTGATCAACTGACCGATCTAATTGAAGTCTTTGATATACAAAAAATGAAGGAGATGCTTAAAGAGCATGGAAATAAAAGTAATTTATATCGCAATCATCAGCGTTTTATAAATTTTCTCGGCGATACGGCTGGATTTTTACCTTTAGCAGTATTACCTATTGATATTTTTGTAAGCCTAGAAAGGTTACGGTTAGATTTTCCAAATTTTTCTGAGGTAGTTGATTATTATCGTCAGCAATTTTCTTTGGCGCAGCTTTCGGATTATAGTTTTTTTTCTGCAAATCCATTACTTTTAGTTGGGCCACCAGGTGTTGGAAAAACGGCCTTTTGTCATGCGTTAGCGAAAATAGTCGGGGTTCATTTTGAACTTATAAGCTTATCGGGGATGACTGCAGGTTTTGTGCTTGGGGGTATGTCATCTGGATGGTCGGATGGCAAACCTGGGAAAATTGTAGAAACTTTGGCCCGCGCCAACCCCCATATTGCAAATCCTCTAGTCGTATTAGATGAATGCGACAAATCAGGTGGAGATAAGCGTTATGACCCTCTGGGGCCTATGTATCAGCTTCTGGAAAAAGAAACTGCAGCTACATTTGTAGACGAAGCTTTAGAAACCCCTTGTAATTGTGCCCACATTGTATGGATATCGACCGCGAACTCAATTGATAAGATTGCTGAACCAATACTATCGCGCTTTACAGTTATTAATGTTGAGCGCCCATCCTCAGAACAGATGGAAAATGTGTTAAGGTCAATTTACACTAAAATTCGCGGGACATATTCATGGGGTTCGAGATTCAATGAGAATCTTTCATATGGTGTCATAAGCAAAATAATTGACAGTGAATTAGAACCAAGAAGGATACAAATGGAATTGATCGCTGCGTGCGGAAAGGCTGCGCTGAGAAATTCAGACAAAAAAACTTCTGATATGCAACATGACATTCTCCCAAAGGATTTTGAACCTCGCGATACTGGCGTTCATGAAGTTCGAATGGGATTTATTTAAATTATCAGGATGCCTGTGGAATGCATATTTGAGTCCATTCTTTAATAGATAAGCTCAAATACACAATTGCGCGATCACGCTGTAACTAATATCAATAAATCATTGTCTGAATTGATTATTTTCAAGGCGACAAGATGAGGGCGCAATGTCAAATAAAATAATATTCTGCGGCGATCCGCATGGATGTTTTGCAAATATTGTCAGTGCAGTACATAAGTACCGTCCTGAAGCCGTTATTTTACTCGGAGACTACAACTTAGAACTGCCGCTTGAAAACTATTTGCAGGCAATTATCGGCATGACCAAAATTTATTGGATTCCTGGGAATCATGATTTTGACTCTACAGCAGAATTTGAAAATTTATATTACTCAGCCCTTTCGTACAACAACATTCATTTAAAAGTGATTGAAGTGAATGGCTTACGTATTGCTGGCTTAGGTGGGATCTTTAAGGAGTCAATATGGATGCCTCCAGGCATTCCAAAATGGCTCGACAAAAAACATTGGCTAAAATACAAACCACGCAACGTAAAGCAAATCCCATTACATCTCGATCATGCGATCTGGCATCACGAGTTTGAAAAAATGAAAAAATTGCGGGCCGATATTCTGGTTACTCATGAAGCGCCAAGTTGTCATCGACACGGAAAAAAGGCAATTGAGGAGCTTGCTAATGCGATTGGTGCAACAAAGATTTTCCATGGGCACCATCATTATTTTTATAACGACACGATTAACGGCATCGCGGTGACATGCGCACCTATCGGCGGTGTTGTGAATTTAGATGGCGAACAACTAATGAAGAGGTAAGAAAAATGATTTTTGGTATTCCCGATCCAGATCCTAATGACGACTTTGCAATAGCCATTGCGCTATGGTCAATCAGAGAGGTTATTTACGGTAACAACAATGTTCCAACTCGACATCTTGTAGGCTTTGTTTTGCAAGAAAGCCTTGGGCGTGTATCGTCTGCAATTCAATCGTTCGACAAAGAAGAAATGGTAATTGAGACAAGATCTGGGCGGTTGTACAAGCTCCACGGTCGCCCTGGTGATCATCCCGACTCCGAGCATGTGTGGCGTCGCTGGAAAGATTTTAACAATGCGCAGGATGAAAAGAATGTGACTGATGAATACTGGGACGGTGAAACTTGAAAATTCATGTGCTTTCTGATTTGCATACCGAATTTGAAAAGTTCATCCCATCCTTGGCGGCAAGCGAGGCTGATGTTGTGGTTCTTGCAGGCGACATAGGAACGAATGCCAGGGGTGTCGAATGGGCAAGGAGCGCCTTTAGTTGTCCTGTTATTTATGTTCCTGGTAATCATGAATTCTACTCTAAAGGCCACCTCGATCGTACGCTTGAAAAAATGCGTGCGGCGGCGTGCGAGCGTGTACGTGTTTTAGATAATGATGAATTGATTTTAGGTGGCGTGCGCTTTTTAGGTGCAACATGTTGGACGGATTACACGTCAACAGGTAATTCGTTTTTGGCTAAATACGAAGCGCAACGCGAGCTGACAGATTTTAAGAAAATCAGGGCAGCTGGATATAGAAAAGTACGGCCTGGTGATTTTGTTTTGCGTAATCAATTTTCGTTTCGCTGGCTGCGTGATCGGCTTGCTGAGCCGTTTGCTGGGGCTACAGTGGTGGTAACTCATCATGCGCCGTCAATGCAGTCGTTCGGTAATGATCGAGTTGAGGGTTGTGAGTCACACCTTGATGCGTCTTATGCTAATAGCTGGGAATTGTTGATGGGCGACTCGGTTGCGCTTTGGATTCATGGTCATTTGCACCACGCTGTTGATTGGGCCTCGCCAGGTGAAATTAGTGGTACGCGTGTTGTTTGTAATCCGCGTGGTTATCCTGGGGAAGATACGGGATTTGATCCGGATTTATTGATTACAGTTGAACGATGACATTTGATCGCGAAGCTTTGAAGACTTTTACAAAATACATCTGGTGGAAATCACCGGATGACGCCGGCGCATTTCCAGAGCGAATAATAGCTCAAGTCATGAATATAGGCGATTGGAATGATGTATGTGCCTTGGTTAAACTGGTCGGTGATAACGTTTTGCGTGACGTGATAGCTCATGCAGAAAATGGTTGGTTTAACGAGCGATCTTGGCACTACTGGCACTATCGCCTTGGTCTAGCGGAAGTTGATTGTGTACCTCCGTTGCCAACGCGTTATAAAGATTAAACGCGTAGCCGTGGCATGCCCAAGGCCTTGGACCTGCGTTACATGTCAGGTGCGCTATTTAAGGAGAAATCATGTCGAAAAAAGATGAGCTTTTTACGGATATTAACCAGGTAAGTAATAAATATGGAGTTGATATTAATATTCCGGATGTTGTCAGAGCTCAATTAAAGGGCTACTCGCAGGGACAGATCACTGCTGAAAATGCCGCGTGGGAAATACAACAACTAAATATTGACGGATTTCTAAATCCAAGTGTTTCAGAAGTTATAGTTTGGTCGCGCAATGCGGAGTACGGCATCCCTAACCCTCCAGATGAAGAAGTGGCGGCGCAAGTTGAAAAAGCTTGGAAAAAGTTTCATCCAGAATAATCCCAATAAGTTGTAAAGGGACAGAATAATGGCTAACACAAAAACTACGTTAATTGTCGCGGATGCAAGGCCGCTTTTCACGCTTGCTATAGAAGGTTCGCTTGACGCCTTACTAATACCTGACACAAAGGTGATTATTCCGGACATGGTGATGTTTGTTGTTACTGATAAGCCAGGTTCTGGTGAAATATTGGACTGGCTCAGTGCACAGAAAGATAGCGTTTTTATTGTAAAAACAGAGGTGTTTTATGAATTTAAAATCATACGCGGAGTTTATCCGCATAGCAAAATAGGACATCGTGAAGAGCGTGCTGCAGGTGAAGTTATGAAAAAAGAACTTGAAAGGGCTTCACAAGGAGATATTGGTAAAATAATTCTGTTGTTTGATGAGAGCGATATCAAAAAGCCACCAAATTACATCCGTCCATTCCCTGAAAATGTGCGCTGTATGTCAGCATCCCTGCTGGTTGACGCAGCAAAAGCAAGAACCGAAGCGCTCCTGAAATTCTCAAAAGGACTTTTAACGAAAGAACAAGCTATTAACGCCGTGGGTGTTCGTGATTATGCTGAGCTACTGCCGATGCTGGGTGATGCAAACATCCCTTTGCCATTGTTGCCGCAGGAAGAGCTCGATAGACAGGTTGAGACGTTTGTTGATTTATTCAGAAGCTCATGAAAGATGTGGCTCGTAAAGACACGGCGCTTGTAGTAGATATTCCGACAACAGGATTGGCAAAATACATTACAGACCTTGCCAAGCAACACAATGTCGCCTACGTCAAAACATTAGCTGACGAATGGGCCGATACTATTACCGGATTATCTGATGATAGTATTGAGTCGGATGATATTGAAGATTTGCTACTAGCATTAAAACGTGCGGAGATATTGAATATAGATGACATGCTTTCACTTCTTGTAAATTATTTGAGAGAAAAACATGGAGAATGCGATGCTGGAAGAAATTAAAGGGATTGAGGAGAACAACAAAATGCAATATGTAACGAGTGTAGAAAGAATGGCAATTGCTAGAGGTCTTGAAAAAGGCATGGCTCAAGGTCTTGAAGAAGGTATGCTAGAGGGCGAGAGAAAAATATTGCGCCGCTTATTAATGCGCCGATTTCAGGTTATTCCAGATTGGGCAGAAGATCGTATTTTACATGGCGCAGATGCTGAGCTTGAACAATGGCTAGATAATGTGTTTGACGCTACGACGACTATTGAATCTGTTTTTGGCGAACAATCGTCGACTTAAATGGGCTATTTGTTTAAAGCGCAACTTATAAAGCGATAGGGATAGATCGACAATAAACAGTTGAAAATCAAATACTATCAGTTTTTAAAAATTTATGAAATAACATTTTTAAAATTACTGATAGTTTGATTACAGCTGTTTATTATAGAGATAGCCCGTTAAATCGCCATAAAAAAACATATAAATAAAGATGACATAGATTGGAATACGTAAGTTATCACCTGTAGTTAATTTTGACAAAATGATAAAACCAACAATTAAAGATCGCATCAAAAGAAGTATCAGTGCGTCTAAATCCAAGGTATTTATACGATCAGATTTCATAGGCCCGCGCCGAAAATTTGGCAGCTATAGCCAAGTAGGTCGTGCACTTAAAGAGCTTGTTAATGAAGCAGTATTAGTTAAGATGGGCTATGGCGTATATGTTAAAGCAAAGATATCAGTACTATCTGGCAATCCAATTCCTTCAATTCATTTAACAGAAATCGGTTTACAGTTAATGAAAAAATTGGGCATTGAAGCCGACGTAGGTTATTTTCGAAGACTAAACAGAGACGGTAAATCAACCCAAGTTCCCATGAGAGATGTTATAGCAGTTAGCAAGCCAATAACAAGAAAAATAAGATGGGGTAAGAAAGAGTTAATTTATGAAAAGTTTTATGAAAAATACTGACTTGTGATAAGGGTGCAGTTTAACTAATGATCAAAACCGTCGAGTTTAGATTGCACACCTTCAGCAAAAATAAAGACGTTCCGATACATAATAATTTGTTGTACGACAAAATAAAAAATGTCGCACAACAAATTATTACCCCCAAAACATTACCTAATGTTGATCAATCTTAGCTGGTGGTGATCAATGATAATTGCAAAAGTTATTGCCCTACCTGACTGGACATTGCTGGTTACCACCACGGATGGCAAAGTCGGTCTTTTCGATGTGCGTCCTTATTTGCACTATGAGGCATTCAAAGAGCTTCGGGATATTGCCAAATTTATGAAAATCAGCAACAGTGGCTACTTTATTGAGTGGCAGTGTGGCGCAGATCTATCAGCAGATACAATTGAAGCAAAATTAGTTGAGGTCATCCAGTGTATAGGTGCCTCTCTTGAATCATCTTGATATTCGGTGGGTATTTGTTATAGCTGAGGGATTACATCACCAGATTCTTAATCTGCTTAGTATATTCGTCAGTCACATCTGTATGATGCACTACGCCATTCCCCTGACTCCAATATTGCCATACATAAAGCCCGTCATCGCTACTCCCAGGCATTCCTATTAGCGTGTAAACTCGTCCACTTTGTGTTGTGATTTTACGAGTATCGGGACAAAATGCCTGAATTGCAGAAGTTACACGTCCCGACCGAGTCGGAATAAAGCCAATCAAATGTCGGCTTACATCTCCATCATAAAAAATTGCCTCGCGGACAGACCAATTCACAATTTTTTCGGTTGGGTTGAATACAACGGACTCGGCTCTGCGAATGAATGGCCATCCTGCGTCGTGTTCTGACATTTTGTCCTCTTTTGTTTAATTGGATAGGCACATGTGCCTACATCTAAAATCAGTCGCATATATGAAAGACTTGCTCTTAGAATATTCCTTATGAATCATTTTATAAACTGCAGAACTTATTTATTATATCTATTCATAAGCAATTCGCGGGGCTTTTTAATAAGCATGCCAGTATTTTCATCAGTTATCGATGTGTACGCCACAAGTAGATCCACCATTCCAATTGTTGTCTCATCACCACCAATAAATTTTATAGCCAATTTTTTGTTAATTTTATTAATGTTTTTAAATGAGACGCTTGGCATTTGATTATCTCGTATATGCATCGAGATTTGCATGTAAAAGTTTGAAATCATTTCACTCCATGCTACTCCTATAGTACTTAGGCAAAATGGTAAATTAGGAAAAATTTCTGGCCTTGAAAAGTTCAAAGGGAAGCCGCCATGTAAGTTACATCGCGGTTGAATGATTTCAGGGCAATTATATAGGTATCCTCTATTGCCACATTGTTCACAGATAAGCTCAGATAATGAATAAGCCATGTTGGTAAGGCCAAAAATATAATAATATTCATTAGGTAAATAGCCTTTAACATCAAGAAATAACTGTCCATATTTTTCTTTTGCGACAGTCACATAAGCTTCTTTTGATCTAGATACTAATTTCTCTGAAAAAATATCAATTATCGCAAACCACCCCGTTCCACATTCAATTTTAAAATTTGAACGATAAAGCGACGGGTATTTAGTAATTAAATATTGCTCTACTCTTTCTTGCTTATTCATCAGTGATACCTTTATAACTTTATAATTTTATATAAGTTCTTCCTGTTATCGAAAACATCAGATGCATAGTTTGCTGCTTTGGGGCAGCCAGCCAATTTATACATTCGGCCACTGCGCGTAATAACTGCCTTGTTCTCTGGATAATTTCTTTTATCGCATCATTCTCTTTATCAAGCACTTGGCCGACAGCTTTGGTCACAATTAAAAATGGTCACATCAATAATGGGCAGCCAGACCTTATGATTTCAGGTTTTTGTGCGACAGACTCAATCTCATATAGAAGAAAAAATTTGTTGATTGAATTAATCATTTTTTATTTTTAGTACTCAATAGGCACAAGTGCCTATAATATTGCGTTAATGACTCTACTTTTTTAAAAGTGGAAGCACCGAATAGAAAGAATACACGAAAACAAGCAAATTGTCACATATATAGGGGTTCGTATATGGGGGTGGCTATTTATGACGCGTCTCTCTATAAGGCTATCTTCTACGATTACTCTTTTACAACCCGATTTAACTAATGCAATGACTGAAGATCCGCGTATCCTTTTGGGTAGACGTATAGCGCAAATAAGAATGGACAAAGGTCTATCCCAAGATAAGCTTGCGTGGGAAGGTGGTCTAGCAAGGAGTTTTATTGGCGAAGTAGAGCGAGGACTACGAAATCCGACGCTCATAAATATTTGTAAATTAGCTGACGCTTTAGATGTTAAGGCTGCAGACCTATTTTCTTTAATTGACGACAGCGAAGACTAGGAGCTTTGAATTTCATACCCCTTGCGCAATTCATTACTGACCCGTAATTGGCCGTGAGCAGGATAATCTATGGCATGAGTCAACACAGACTGTTCCGTCAGGTCATCG
>Ga0066409_1000011_pt1 | contig 23975 bp, 20 predicted proteins | sample LakWasMet13_LOW5_2_FD_59496 | JGI IMG/M metagenome (GOLD analysis project Ga0066409, IMG submission 59496) | Freshwater sediment methanotrophic microbial communities from Lake Washington under simulated oxygen tension - Sediment Metagenome 13_LOW5 | ecosystem: Environmental > Aquatic >... | reverse complement strand
ATGATTTCGTGTGAAATAGGCACAGGCACGTCATTTGTAAATCAACATGAAAAAACTGGGCTGGTGTTAAAACCTGAAAATGTTAATGAAATGAATGATGCAATGCGTATTATTCTAAATAATGCTACATTAGCTAAAACATTTGGAGATAATGCGCGCTCACGGTATGAATTATTATTTTCGGGTTCGGCTTTAGGTAAAGCGTATAAGTCTGTTTATGATGATTTAATCAGGTAATTGGTTTAGTTCGTGAAAATTCTAGTGACAGGTGCTTCTGGCTTTGTGGGGCATTTTCTCATTAAAAAACTTAAACACCATGATGGCATAAAAGTTGCTGCAGTCGGACGTTTTGCGGTGCAATCTAATGCAGATGAGTTTTTTGTTGTCCCAAGTTTTATCCAGCAAGGCGTCTGGCAAGAACCTTTAGATGGCTGTGATGTAGTTATTCATTTGGCTGCTCGTGTGCATGTGATGCACGATAGAGCTGAGGATCCTTTGGAAGCATTTTTATCCGTTAATTTACATGGTACGGTCAATTTAGCAAATGCCGCTGCTAAAGCTGGCGTTAAAAGGTTTGTGTACGTGAGTTCGATAAAAGTCAACGGTGAATATACAGAGGGTCAGCCTTTTACAGCGCAGGACGCTCCAAATCCACAAGACCCTTACGCTGTCTCTAAATGGCAAGCAGAACAAGCCCTACTTAAACTTTCTAAAGAAACTGGCATGGAGGTCGTAATTGTAAGGCCTCCTTTGGTGTATGGGCCGGGAGTAAAGGCAAATTTCGCGTCTCTTTTAAGCATTGTGAATAAAAGGCTGCCATTGCCATTAGGAAGCATAAATAATGTGCGGAGTATGATTTATGTGGGTAATTTAGCTGATGCATTAATTGTTTGTGCTACGCATGATAATGCAGCTGGTCAAACATATTTAGTGTGTGATAATGAGAATATTTCTACTCCGCAACTGATTAAAAAATTGGCACTTGTATTAAAGCGGCCTTATTTAGTATTTCCTTTTCCACTTCCGGTCATACGGCTATTAGCTAGGTTGGTGGATAAGTCCTCTTCAGTAGATAGATTAACACAATCATTGGTAATTGATTGTTCAACGCTACGCAATGAACTTGACTGGAAGCCGCCATATACGATGCAAGAGGGATTGTTAAAAACAGCGCAATGGTACGACGTTGAGTCAGTTAAAAAATAGGTTTACTTAGCATAACGCTATTTCACTAATAGCTTGTTTCGAGCCAGCTAAGATTAGAAGACTTTAGTGTCAGGGGCTCTTATGTTACTGCTTCATGAGAGAAGTATTGGTTATCAGTGAGTAGAATCCTTTATGCGTTAAGATGCCGCCGTGCTCTATTAGGCTGTCTAAGTAAACGGGGGGCATAGTTTCTTTGATTCGGCTATAGCTATTAGCCACAAAAAACTAGATTACTGAAAGTCATGCTTAAGCTCTCAAACTTAAACTGCACTTTTAATCTATTTTTAATCTATTAATTATGCTCTCTCATTAATTGAGAAAACTCAATAATTATAAGTTCCAAGTCAATGTTTTTTATTGTCTTTTATTGATGCTTCTGGCTTTTAAAATTGAAAGTTTTTTGAACAGGATAATTGCAAAATGAGAATTACCGGAGCGGATGGCTTCAATTGACTGATAATGGCATCTAAGTTAAACTTAAAAATCAATTTGATAAGATGTCAGTAGCTTCTCAGTCGGGCTGTCTGTACCAGTCAAACTAGCCAAAAGGCCGAACTGAGCGTGTCGCATGGAATTTTTTGATGGAAGAGAGTTGTGAATCAATTAAACAATGACGTTTCGGCTGTAGATGCAGTCTGTTTGCTGAGTGAGAGTCCTGGCTCTGATAAGAATCACCAGAATGTAGTAGCTATTCCCGAGCAACTTGATATTCCTCACGATCCGTCTCGTATCCTAATTCCCACCATTCTTTGTGGTGGCGCAGGCTCCAGGCTTTGGCCTGTCTCGCGAGAGCAGCATCCCAAACCATTTATCCGGCTAGCAGATGGGCAAAGTCTCTTGCAGAAAGCTTTTTTGCGAGGCGCGTTGCTACCGAATGTTGCCGAGGTTCTAACAGTTACTAACCGGGAACTCTTCTTTAAAACAGAAGATGAGTTTCGCGAAGTAAACACGGTTGGCGTGACTACTTCTTTTATTCTTGAGCCGTTTGGACGAAATACCGCAGCAGCCATTGCGGCTGCCACTTTGCAAGTTGCAAGCACTCACGGTGAAGATGCCATCATGCTGGTTCTGGCTGCTGATCATCTGATTACCGATCAATCCGCTTTTGCAGATGCTGTTAGCCGTGCGTGTACGTTTGCGGAGAACGGTAAACTTGTCACCTTTGGCATTCAGCCAGATTCCCCTGAAACGGGCTACGGCTATATTGAAGCAGAGGGGAACAGCGCAATCCGGTTTATTGAGAAACCGGCCCTGGATAAAGCACAAGAATATCTTGCAGCGGGCAACTTCTACTGGAACTCAGGCATGTTCTGTTTTACTGTCAGAACTATGTTGCAAGCGATGAGTCTGCATTGCCCGGAAATTCTTGTGGCCACAAAAACCTGTATAGAAAACTCGCGGTGCGCCAAAGGCAAAGATTTTGCCGAGGTCGAGCTTGATCCTGGTTCATTCGGCTTGGTGCAAGAAAATTCCATTGACTATGCAGTCATGGAGAAAGCGGATCAAGTCGCAGTCATTCCTTGCGATATCGGTTGGAGCGATATCGGTTCCTGGACGGCTCTGGGCGACCTTGCCGAACCGGATGACAACGGTAACCGCTTGCGGGGCGACGTTTCATTGCATGGTACACGGAACTGTACTATCCACAGCTCAGACCGTCTGGTCGGCACAGTCGGTGTTGAAAACCTGATCATCATCGATACCCCGGATGCCGTTCTGGTGGCCAACAAATCCTGTGCGCAGGATGTCAAACACATTTACTCGGAATTGAAGGCAAAAGGACATGAAGCTCATAAACTTCACCGCACTGTACACCGTCCATGGGGCACTTACACAGTCTTGGGGGAGGGCAACGGGTTCAAGATCAAGCGTATTGAGGTCAACCCAGGTGTTAGCATAAGTCTACAAATGCACCATCATCGCAGTGAGCATTGGGTCGTGGTGAGTGGTGTAGCCAAAGTTATTAATGGCGAGCGGGAAATTCTCATCAACACCAACGAATCTACATTTATTCCCGCCGGCCATAAACATCGCCTGACAAATCCTGGCAGCGAGCTTTGTGTGATGATAGAAGTACAGAGTGGGAAATATGTTGGTGAAGACGACATTGTGCGCTTCGAAGACAACTATGGGCGTATATGATGTCATCATTATCTTGTTTCAAAGCGTATGACGTTCGCGGCAAGCTTGGCGATGAGCTAAACGAGGATATTGCCTATCGAATCGGTCGCGCCTTTGCGCAACATTTGAATGCCCGGCGTGTGGTTGTTGGTGGCGATGTACGCAAAACCAGTGAATCGCTGAAAGCGGCCTTGGCCCAAGGGTTGATGGATACCGGTGCCGACGTCATCGATATTGGCATGACCGGTACCGAGGAAGTTTATTTTGCCGCTTTCCATCTTGATGTGGATGGCGGAATTGAAGTCACTGCCAGCCATAACCCCATGGACTACAACGGGATGAAATTCGTAGGCAGAGGCGCCTTACCTATCAGCGGCGATTCAGGTTTACGGGCTATTCAACAATTGGCCGAAGCGAACGATTTTCCGATCGAAATACGTTCAGGCAAGCTTGAGAGCTTATCCATCCTTCGGCCCTATGTTGAACACCTGCTAGGCTACATCAGTCTGAATAGCCTCAAACCGATCCGTTTAGTAGTCAACGCAGGCAATGGTGCCGCAGGGCATGTGATTGATGCCATCGAGCAACAATTTGCCGCAGTTAAAGTGCCTGTTGAATTCATCAAGGTTCATCACGAGCCAGATAGTAGCTTCCCCAACGGTATTCCTAATCCTTTGCTGCCTGAAAATCGCTCTGCTACAGCTGAAGCTGTAAAGCGGCATCACGCTGATATGGGGATTGCCTGGGATGGTGACTTTGACCGATGCTTTCTTTTCGATGAGCATGGTGAGTTCATCGAAGGCTATTACATCGTCGGCTTACTGGCTGAAGCCTTTTTGAAGAAACACCCTGGCGAAAAAATAATCCATGACCCAAGATTGACCTGGAACACTATAGATATGGTGCAACGCGCAGGCGGCCAGCCCGTTCAGAGCAAGACTGGACATGCTTTCATCAAGGAACGCATGCGTGCCGAAAACGCCATCTATGGTGGTGAAATGAGCGCACATCACTATTTTCGTGACTTTGCCTACTGCGACAGCGGAATGATCCCATGGCTTCTTGTAGCGGAGTTGATCTGCATAACGGGCAAATCCTTATCCACATTGGTAACCGAGCGCGTTGCTACTTATCCGTGCAGCGGTGAGATCAACTACCTCGTCAATGATGCCAAAGCCAGTATCCAGAAAGTGCTGGAGCACTTTGCCTTGTCCTGTATCAATATAGATGAAACAGATGGTCTCAGTATGGAGTTTACAAGTTGGCGCTTCAATTTACGAATGTCCAACACTGAACCGTTGTTGCGTTTGAATGTGGAGACTAGGGGGGATGGTGTGGCTGTTCGTGAGCATTTACAGCTTATTGAATCATTAATCTCGATTTAAGCTGTACTGGGCTCAAGAATTGATCTATCCCTGTTATATGAATTTTTACGTTTTTGGATTGCTATATGACTGAAATAAGCGAGTTTGCTCAAGGCGTTAACACATTCTTTGCGGGCAAGAAAGTATGGATTACTGGTCACATGGGGATGCTAGGTTCTGCTATGGTTCGCAGTTTTTCAAATGAAGGGGCTCAGCTCTTGCTGACTTCGCGTGCGGAACTTGATCTCACCGATCAGGTCGCAGTGTTAGAATGGATGGAGAAGAACCGTCCAGAGCTAGTTTTTCATGTTGCAGCTAAGGTCGGGGGCATTCACTCAAACGTAATGTTTCCAGCTGATTTTCTACGCAATAATCTTCTAATCCAATCCAGCGTCATCGATGGAGCATACCGCGTTGGCGTGGAAAAGCTGGTGTTTGTCGCTACCAATTGCACTTATCCCACGAAGGCGCAGCAGCCCATACCCGAAGACGCCCTCTTAACAGGATCGCTCGACGAGAGTATCCGTGCTTATGCCGTGAGCAAGATCGCTGGTATAGAAATGTGCCGAGCCTATCGTAAGCAGCATGGGTGTAATTTTATTTCGGTGATTCCGCCCAACCTCTATGGACCCGGCGACAACTATCATCCCCAACATGGCCACGTAGTGGCTGGAATCCTGAGACGCACACACGAAGCCAAGGTAGCAGGCCAGACAGAATTTGTTGTTTGGGGCGATGGAACTCCGCGCCGTGAACTACTTCATGTAGATGATCTGGCCGATGCCATGAAATTCCTAATGCAAGCTCCGACCGTCCATGACCTCTACAACATCGGCTGCGGCCACGACCTTGCCATATCAGAGCTTGCGACAATCATCGCGGAAGTGGTCGGTTTTGAAGGTAAGATCGTCTACGATAGTTCTAAGCCAAACGGCACCATGCGTAAACTACTGGATAGTAGTCGTATCCGTTCTCTAGGCTGGAGGCCCACAATTGAAGAAAAATCCGGACTGCATAACGCTTATGAGGATTTTTTACACCAGTTACGGACGCCGGAATTAGGCGCACGTCTTTAGTAAATTTAACGGCAAAAACAGAACGGATTAGTAAAGAATGAGCGAAGATTTTACCTTGCCTGAGGGAGCTATTGGGCGATTTGCCGTAGTCAAATTATGGCCAGAGATTAAAACTGCTGAAGATGAATGCATCGCTCGGTTGAAGCTAGCAGCTCAGGCGATTGGTGTTGAGTGCGTCGAAATATATGCCGACGGCAGCTTAATTTCTTCACGGCATATTAAGGTATCAAAGGACAATGTAGATTTCGTGATCCACTTGCACTATGACACTCCTAAAAATTACGACGCTTTTTCCTTCGTAGCGCTATGGAATCCGCTCAAGTTTTATCACGAGTGGGGTTATAACCGCTGTTCACGCAACCTCACTACCCACGACGACTTCATCAGTTGCAGTTCTGATGCGGCTGACGACCACGTGGCGCGTATGGTGCGTAAGACATCCACCCACCTGCCTGGATGTTTCCATTTATACCATTCGACGGCTGACGTAACTCATTCGCCATCATTAGGTGATGGCAAGTTGTTCTATGCCGGTATCAACTGGGAAGCTATCAGTGGCGGCAAATCGCGTCATCAGGAAGTGCTCAAGCGGTTAGATAAGACTGGGCTACTACGTATCTATGGCCCTTCCCTTTTCCAGGGGGTTCAAGTATGGGCGGGATACGACAGTTACGTGCGGGAAGTTCCCTTCGACGGTATTTCTATGGTCGACGAAATTGCGAAAGCCGGAGTAGCGCTAGTTTTGTCGTCTCAGGCGCACAAGGACTCCGAGCTCATGTCCAATCGGCTTTTTGAGAGCATTGCTGCTGGCGCGCTTATTATTTGCGATGAGAACCCGTTCGCGAGGAAGTTTTTTGGAGACTCGCTGCTGTATATAGATAGCAGATCTCCAGTGGAGCAAATCTTTACCGATATTACTAATCATCTTGAATGGGCGCGGACGCATCCCGATCAAGCGTTAGCAATGATTGAGAAGTCTCAGGATATCTTTCGCCAAAAGTACACTCTTATTCGTAATCTAAGTGATCTGTATAATGGCCTTGCAGAACGCAAGCGCGAGCTGCTGGTCCGGCAGAATCCGCCGACATCGCGCCCTGTAAAGATCCAGCTCAACCTGCTGATGCCTGAATATTGCGAAGCAACTCTGCAGGCTCACATCAACAGCGTCCGTGTGCAAGAATATCAGAATTTCTCTCCGGTTCTTGTGGTTGACAAGTGTCTTGCCAGTGAATTCCGCCGAGAGATTGAGGCGGTGTTGGCAGTGTCGCCTATTGCGATCGAGCTGATTGAAGTCGATTACTTTAGCTTCGGAATCCATCCACAAATCAAGAATCGTCGACGCTTGGGAGAAGTCATCCAGCAATTAATTGAGGCGGCATCTGGAGCCGACGCTTTCATGGTGGTGGCACCGAACGAGGTGCTTTTCTCGAATCACCTTGCCGTGTTGGCAGGTGCGCTTCAGCGCGACCCGGATGTTCATTGCGCAGCTACAGCTGCGATATTAGTGGATGGCGACTCACCGATCCACAGCGTTCACGAACTCATCGACTTCGGTCATTTTGACCGAAAGGGGCCTTCGGGTTATGGTCGTTTTATTTTCCGTATGGCTGCCATACCGCAGGACATCGGCATAGCATTACCATATTTAAATGACAGGCCTTTGGCCGTGCTAGTGGGTAATAATCGGATTGACCAACAGATGCCCGCTTCGATCACTATCCGTTTGGAAGAAGGATCTCCGTCATGCACATGGAATGAAGCAGCTGAAAATGAAGTTATCCGCGACTACAGCCCAGGTGTGTTCAATGTGGCGAGCGGTTTCGGCCCGCGTCCAGTTGCTGTATTGCCGACATCAGCTATGTCTCAGGCGCAACAATTCCCCAAAATGTTTAGCTGCCGCTGGATCAAAGCGCATATTATTGCCCTTCGCAAGGAAGGTTTGCTAGCGCGGATACAAGCATTCAAGCAGAAACTAGCCCTATGAACCCGCACGCCCCAGCCCCTACCTCCTTGGCTTCACTTGTTCGCAGTTTGTGGCATCGCCGTGAACTCATACTCCAGATGACCAAACGGGACGTAATCGGCCGCTATAAGGGGTCGGTCATGGGCTTGATGTGGTCGTTCGTAAACCCTATCCTATTACTGTCTATGTACACCTTAGTGTTTTCGGTGGTATTCAAAGCGCGCTGGGGTATAGGTGAGCCCGAAAGTAGGACGCAGTTTGCGATTTTGTTGTTCGTAGGGATGATAGTCCACAGCCTCTTTTCGGAGGTGCTGGTTCGCGCGCCTAGTCTTATCTTAGCCAATGTCAGCTATGTCAAAAAAATCGTCTTTCCCCTTGAAATTCTTCCTGTCGTGGCTATGGGCGCCTCCATGTTCCATGCCATGGTCAGCTTGCTAGTGCTCGCTGGTGCACTTGTGCTCATCAACGGTTTTCTCGCATGGACCGCAATTTTCCTTCCGCTGGTATTATTGCCACTCATTGTATTTTCGTTAGGCATCGCTTGGGCACTTGCATCCGTAGGCGTATTCCTACGCGACATTGCTCAGCCCATTGGCTTGGCGATGACTATCCTGCTCTTCGCTTCACCTGTGTTCTACCCAGTGTCGGCATTACCCGCGCACGTGCAACCCTGGTTGATGCTGAGTCCGCTGACGTTTATCATCGAACAAGCGCGGGCTGTGCTGATCTATGGGCAGCTTCCAAACACTGTCGGCTTGCTGCTCTATTCGATTATCTCCCTAACGGTAGCTTGGGCCGGTTATGCATGGTTCCAGAAAACGCGGAAAGGATTTGCGAATGTCCTCTGATGATTTCGCCATACGTGTGCAGAACGTATCTAAGCGGTATGAACTCTACGACAAGCCAAGCGATCAGCTAAAGCAGTATCTTTTGCCGAGATTGCAGCGATTGGCAGGTATTGAAAGACGGAACTATTTTCGAGAATTCTGGGCATTGTCCGATGTCTCGTTAGATGTCAAAAAAGGCGAGTCCTTTGGAATTGTTGGCAGAAACGGCAGCGGCAAAAGCAGCCTGCTGCAGATCATTACTGGTACGCTTACTCCGACCTCTGGCACCGTTGCTACAAAGGGACGTGTGGCCGCCTTGCTTGAGCTAGGGTCGGGCTTCAACCCGGAATTTACGGGCAGAGAGAACGTCTACCTAAACGCGGCGCTTCTCGGATTTACGCGAGAGCAGATTGATCAGCGTTTCGATGACATTGCTGCATTTGCGGATATTGGTGAATACCTAGACCAGCCTGTCAAGTCCTATTCTAGTGGGATGATGGTGCGTTTGGCTATTGCAGTCCAAACCCAAGTCGATCCAGATATTCTCATCGTGGATGAGGCGTTGGCAGTTGGTGATGCATTGTTTCAAAAGCGCTGTTATCGCCAGATAGATAAACTTCTCAATAACGGTTGTACTCTTCTGTTTGTTTCACATGATCAAGAAATTGTCAGAAGCCTTACAACGAGGGCGATATTTCTGAATGCGGGCAAGGTTCAGAATTACGGAAGCTCAAGCGAAGTTCTTTTTTCATATCGCGAGTTCTTGCAGCAGCAAGAAGAAGCCTCATTTAAGGCCTTACAGACGAACTTTGAAACAGAGTTCCCGAAAGTAACAAAGGTAAACTCGTACGGGAATTTTGATGTACAGATTTTGTCAGTCAAGGTTCTTGACCAGAATGGTAATGCCCGGAGTGTGTTATACGCTGGCGATTCAATGAGCGTAGCGATCGAGTGTGTATGTAACACTAATATTGAAAACTTGAATATCGCATTCCGCGTCCGAACCAAGGAGGGAGTTAAGGTAACGACATGGGGAACTTTGAATGAGGATATGTCACATTTTACGGACGCACCTGAATCAACTTTCTGGAGCCGCAAGTTCAGGAACGGGCAACGGTTCACGGTCTCTTTTTCTGGCGTTTGCACCCTGGCTGCGAATTTCTACGAGATTCAAGCCGTCGCCGCCCTGGAATACGACCGATATTACGCAAACCAGAGAGTTCTTCATTGGCTGGACGAGGCTGCTCATTTCACCGTAGTCTTGAGAAACAGAGAATACGTATTTGATGGCGTTTGTGATATGGGTCTTCGGTCTCACTGTGAAATCCACACAGAAGATTGTGATCTAAGCCAGAATTCTTCAGGTAGATACGAACCATGAAGACAGAGTCTGTCAGTATTGTTCAGCGTGTGAGGCGTCTTTTAAAAATTGACGTGCTTGCAAATGCGCTGGCCTTGCTGCGGGTTACCGAGGAGCGATCGAGGGTAATCGAAGACCAGTTGCATAATACACTGACCCTGCTGCGGATTACCGAGGAGCGTTCGAGAGTACTCGAAGACCAGTTGAATGATTCTCTAACATTGCTGCGGATTACCGAGGAACGTTCAAGAACTCTACAATACTTGTCCAATCAATCATTGCTCGCGGTCAATTATCAGATTGACATGCTGCTGAAGTGGTATGTGGAATCGATGCTTGCGACGTCCAGTCTTGCTAACAATTCGGCCGTTGTCGCCGCTGGCTCTATTCGCTTAGAGACGGCCTATCCAATTGCCCTGATGAGCAATGACCACGTCGCGCCTGATTCCACTTCGGAGGGCATCGTGAGGCCGACCCAATTTGTTAAACATTGCATTGAAGTACTAGGACAAGATATTCGGTGCCTGGATTTGGGGGTGGGAGCTGCGGGCCTAGTCTTTGAATATGTGATGAATGGCATTGTCGCCATTGGCGTGGATGGTTCTAATTTTTGCCGTCAGAATAAGATTGGCTATTGGCCGCTTCTACCAGACAACCTGTATACCTGCGATATCACTCATCCCTTTAAATTCAGGCAAGCTGATGAGGAAGGTCCAGTAAATTTTGACGTGATAACCATGTGGGAGGTTCTTGAACATATTTGTGAAAGCGATTTAGCTTCTCTATTTTATAACGTTCATGCGCACTTGGAGCTGAACGGATATTTTATTGGTTCCATCTCGCTCGTCGAATATGTTGACGCGAAAGGCGTCCCCTACCATGTAACACTCAAACCCAAGTCCTGGTGGCAGGAGAAGTTTCGAGAGAACGGTTTAGTTATGCTTGATGACCATCCTTTCAATGAACGTCTGTTCTGCCGAGGGAATGGGCCCCGCTTTCAAGATATACACAATTATTTTGCTAATCCTAACGAAGGATTTCATTTTGTTGCTCGGCTTATTGAACGCTCGTGATGATTGCCGTAAGCCTGTATCAGAGGAAAATATGGATCAAGGAGTTGAGTCAAAGACTGAAGTTTGAAGTGATATTCAAAGTCAAAAAAGAAAGTCCCTCACAGTTGATACCGACCAATTCTTGTTTGAATTACGCGCTGTTCTTTCGTTGATGACAAATAATTATATGATGCTCAATAAGATATTTTCCTGCCTTGGATTTATTAGCCGGATTTGCCGCGTTCGTGATGGTGATAGTCAATATAGAATGGTATTTAGATAATGTTTGGAGTCCTCCGACTTGCTCTTGCTTCAATAGTGGTCATATTCCACGCGGATTATAAACCACTAGGAGTACGCATTGGTGTATCTGCGGTTGTAGTTTTCTTTATGCTATCGGGCTATGTTATAAGCGGCCTGTACGCAACAAGATTTATATCGTTTGCAAATGCTCGTCATTTTTATATAGAGCGGTTCATCCGAATAGCTCCGCAATACTATTTTTACCTGCTACTCACGCTCGTTATGTTGTATGGTTTTAATATATGGAACGGACTTCCTGCCAGGGAGCTAAGTACAGCTGATGTAATAAGTAACTTAATGCTGATCCCCATGGGGCTCTTAATTTACTTTCCGGGATTGCTCAAGTTTGCGGTAATTGGGCAAGCAAGCTCTTTGGCGCTAGAGCTACTGTTTTATTTGCTGGTCCCCGTTGTGTTCGTTTTTCCTATAGCCTGCGTAGCAGTTTACTGCCTAAGCGCTGTGGTATTTTGTCTTGCGACTCATGGGGAGGTGTCCATGGTGGCTTATAGCTATAATTATCTGCCCGGCCCATTGGTGTTTTTTATAATCGGGCATCTAATCTATCGGAAGTATTGGGGGGCATTGGCGTTGGCACTACTCCCTTTGATGGCAAATCAGTTTCACTTGATATACGTCGGGCAAGAGGCGGCGGGATTCAATCGAGATTTGTATGTTGGCCTGTATGGTGGGCTTATTGCGATATTTCTGTTAAAAGAATTTTCGTCAAACTCTGTAGATTATTGGATGGGAGCGGCCTCTTATGGCTGTTTTCTCGGACATTATTCGATACTGATCGCATTACGCCATTACGGGATTTTTGAAAATTCCAAATTTGCGTTTGCCTGCTTACTACTAGCAACATCAATTTTTGTCGGTTTACTATCGTTTTTGATAGTCGAAAAACCAACTTTAAATTTTCGCCGTAAATGGCGTATAGCAGAAAAAGAAAAAATCTGAAACGTATCAAAATTTATAAATTAACTGAGAAGGGTCACAAAGTGGAATTAATTAATTGGAAAGATAAACTTTCCGTAGGCTTCGCTACGTTAGGTCAGTTGATGCTCTCCTTATTAATAAATTTAGGGAAGAAAATGACTTCTTCTCCTTATGCATTATGTGCTTTTCTGATTACTTGCTTATTTTATTTTCCTGCGTTTAAACATGGTGCGGTTGATGCTGGATTGCTATATACCGGAGATATCCTTGGCTATTACCTTCCCGCAATTATCAAAACACATTCGTTGCTAGCTGCGCATAACTTTACCGCGATAGACTACTCATTATTTAACGGAAGTTCTGATTTTTTTCTTAGCCCTAATTTCTTCGCTCTTCACCCAGGTGTGGTTATTTACAGTTTGTTGATTCCATTCGAAACAGCGACGCTTCACTCGACAGGGCTCTTCCTCACGTTTTTGCTGGCGGTTCATTCCTTTCTTGCATGCTACTTCTCATTAAAATTATTCACACGGTTCTTCTTCTTTGAATTTGGTTTAGCTTTATTGATCGCTACCGGTTTTTCTTTTAGCGGTTATATGATTAATGCACTCACTCAGCCCCCTTTCCTGTTTTGCGCATCGATTGTGCCGTGGGCTACCTACTCAGTATTGCGGTACGTGGAAATGCCTACGTGGAGGCTACTGCTATTGGCGTCGCTTCCGATTGTTTTAGGTTTATTAGGAGGATATCTCCCGATGGGCATTGCAAGTCTTGCTTTGTCTGGGGTTTTGGCAGCTGCAAAACTTACTTTTATCGGTGACAATTCAAAGATGTGGTCTGAACGAGCTGCAGGAGTGTTATTGGCATTAGTGCCGTTTCTTGTAGCACTGCTTGTTGTGAGTCCGTATTTATACGCTGTTTATACATTTCATGCAGAAACAAGTAGTGCCTCGGTGCCGGGGCTGTTTTACAGCGCACATCAGTTGGCTGAATTACCACAGGGACTGCTACGCGTCTTTTCCACCCACTTGTCCATTCCTGGTCCAATATATGAATTTTGGCTTTCGTGGGGAGTTATAGCGATAACCATTGCTGCAATTTTCTTTTTGAGCATGAAGGTGATCAATGTCTTAACAGCCTTTGAATGGAAGCTTTTCAAGGTAGCGGCGATTATTTACTTTGTAACTGTACTGGCAATCTTTGGTGAGTATAGCGTTGTTAGCGACATGGTTTTTTATCTGGTACCTCAGGTAGGAAAGATGCATATTTACCAACGCTTCCTACTTCCGGGGCATTTGCTTTTCATGGTATTGCTGGCTTTAATGTTAAAGGCTGTAGTAGATGTGCGGCCACCTGTGGCAATGAGAATTGCCCTGGTGATCTTGGCAGTGATCACTGTTGGGGTTGCTATCACCGTTGCAGGTAGTGGGACATGGATTTACGGTATTAATCCAAATAATTATTTGGTATTTGAACTTATTCTTGGCTGTTTGTTCGTGTGTTCATTGTTCGTTCCTGGAAAAAATTTCGTTTACATTGCGACCATAGTTCTGTGTATGCTTCCTTCGCTCGACCAGATGCATGATCTGTCCCATGGAGGAAATGCCTTTGAGATACAGCGAAAGCGGATTCCAATTCCACTGGATAGTGACGAACAGACTCGCCTTTTATCTTATCTCAAACGCTTTAGTGACAAACAAGTTATTAAGTATGTGGATGTTACGCCGATGTGGACAAAGTCAGGCGTGGAAACTTTTCCAAAAGATTATCCGTATTTTCTGTTGCCAGGAGAGCTTCGTTTATCATCTTATGGAGGGTTTACTTTCTATTTGTCAGCCAGAGCTGATTATATGCAACATATGCCAGTTGAAGGCGATGTTGCGGTTAGACCTGATTGGGAATACCTTGATAGTACGGGTGCGGATTTTGTTGTGGCTCGAGATATGGATACGTTCACTGGAGCATTGGGAGAATTACGAAGAAAAACTAAGCCGGAAGATATTTACCATCTACGGAATGAAGCAGTGATACTTCCGCTTCGGTCTACTGAAGCAATTCAAAATTACTCTGCCATGCCAACGCTATTTGATAACGGTTATATTAGAGTGATTCAAGCTGGGTCAACAACTGAGGCAGTTGATAATCTTGCTCTCAGAAAAACTGCTCGGCAAAGTAGCGACGGAGGGGGAGGCGCGCAGCTAGCCGTTGATGGTGTTACTGACGGTGATTTTGGTTCCGGTTCAGTGTCTCATACGGGACAAGGCTCTAACGCGTGGCTTGATGTTGATTTGGGAGCAATTCAAACGTTTGATGCCATCAGAATTTGGAACCGTACCGATTGCTGCGGAGAGCGTCTGCATGATTACAGTATCTTCGTTTCAGAAGATCCGTTCTTGCCAACGGATACAGTATCTTTGTTGCGACAACGTGCGCGAACACGGGAGTACGTGGGTACGCCGCCGAATCCAATGATTACAGTCAAGACGGGGCGAGTGCAAGGGCGACATGTTCGCGTCCAATTGTTCAACAATAAGCTGAATGAGGAAAATTTTTTAAGCCTTGCCGAAATAGAAGTCCTTAGATATGCCAATGTCTCGCGGTTCAGTAATAACGCAGGTTTGAAGATTAGTGAGTTCATGTCAAATCATGCGAATTATTTGCGTTTTCGCTTCCAAGCAACAGAAGCGACAGGAGTGCAGTATTTATTTTGGAATAATCCACGGATTAGTTATTACTTAAATGGTAAAAAGACGCAACTTGTTGAGCGTAACGGTCTGCATGTAATTGAGGTTCCTGTCGGACAAAATACAATCGAGATTCGTTATCGTCATTGGCCGCTAAGAATTTTCTGGTTGTTTTACACGATGTTTGCACTAATTTTATTATGCGCGGTGCTGCCTGTCCGGTTTGTGGAATCAATTATTAGCAAATTCCGGATTTTAGGAAAACGTATTGAGCAGCGCCGAAGGATTTGATCTTGGCTGAGGAGGCTTTGTTTGCGGAGCTTTAAGAGGTGGCTGGTAAAAGCTTTGGACAAGTTAATATGATCCGATCATCAAAAGCAGACCTATTGTTACTATGGTTTTTGAGCCGGAATTATGCTGTTGCGAAAATGGCGTAGTGAGTTTTAGCTCGGGTTTCGTTGGAGTGGGATTAAAATTAAACTTGTGATAGGGGTTTAAAGGCTGATGTGTAGAAAAACAGAGTGTCGTGTTTAATCCTTAGCTCTTTAAATCAATATCGGACGAGATTGCTCTTTTTGGTTTTCTGTATTGTTTAAAAGAATTTCGTTTGTAACATAATAACTTGCAAGTTGTTATAAAGTTCAAGTCAATTTAAATACAATTGCTCAGGATAGGAAAAAGCAGGGGCTTGTATTTTTATGGCAGTCAGCCGCAAAAATTGCGAATTCCCGAAATCATTTTGTGATGGATTAGGGAATAGGCTGAAACAATGATTAATATTAAATAGCTGAGAGATGGGTGAAAAGATGGAATTAAAAGGAAAAAAAGTGCTAGTGACCGGTGCGGATGGCTTTATTGGCAGCCATCTTGTAGAGGCTTTACTGGATAAAGGCTGTGATGTTCGTGCTTTTGTTTATTATAACTCATTTAACAGTTGGGGTTGGCTTGATACCCTTCAGCCGGAAAAGCTCAAAGGTCTTGATGTGTTTAGTGGCGATATTCGCGACCCTAACGGTGTCTCGATAGCAATGAAAGATTGTGATGTGGTTTTCCACTTAGCCGCATTGATTGCGATTCCGTTTTCTTATCATTCACCCGATTCATATGTGGATACGAATATCAAGGGTACATTGAATGTGCTTCAGGCAGCGCGGCATCATGAAACTGAGCGCGTCATAGTTACTTCAACTTCTGAGGTTTATGGAACAGCGCAATACGCTCCTATAGATGAGAAACATCCTTTCCAGGGACAATCTCCTTATAGCGCAACAAAGATTGGCGCTGATCGTTTGGCTGAGTCGTTTTATCGCTCATTTGAAACTCCTGTTGTAATCGTTAGGCCATTTAACACGTATGGTCCGCGTCAATCAGCCAGGGCGGTCATCCCAACTGTAATTACACAATTGTTGTCTGGTCAAATGGAGTTAAGTCTTGGGAGTCTGACTCCTACCCGTGATTTTAACTACGTCAAGGATACGGCTCAAGGTTTCATCGCGTTGGCTGAGGCAGATGCAGCAATTGGGCAGGAAGTCAATATTGCCACTGGCGAAGAACATTCCGTAGGGGACGTGACGCAGATTTTGATCTCAGAGTTGAATCCTGACGCCAAAATTATAACTGACGAGCAGCGGCTCAGACCAGATGCCTCCGAGGTTTTTCGGCTCATAGGAGATAATACCAAAATTACCAACCTTACCCCGTGGAAGCCAGCTTACGACTTAACCTCTGGCTTAAAAGATACGATTGATTGGTTTAGACAGCCAGAAAACCTAGTACGGTATAAGACCTGGCTATATAATATTTAAAGGAATGTATAAATGAGAGCAGTTATTATGGCTGGTGGCAAGGGGACTCGGCTAAGGCCCTACACGACCCTTATACCTAAGCCACTGGTGCCTTTAGGTGGGAAATATTCAATTCTGGAAATCGTGATCATGCAGTTGGCGCGCTCTGGGTTTACGCACGTTACCCTTGCCGTAAACCATTTGTCGCATTTGATCATGGCATATTTTGGGGATGGCGCACGTTTAGGTGTGAAGATTGATTACTCACTCGAAGAAGGCGAATTAAGCACGATAGGCCCGTTGACTTTAGTGGATGATCTGCCGGAAAACTTTCTCGTTATGAATGGAGATATTTTGTGCAATCTCGATTATAGGAAATTCTTTGAGACGCATGTACAGAAACGCAGTAAAGTATCCGTATCCGCATATCGCAGGCAGGTAATGATTGATTTTGGTGTATTAAAATATGACGAAGCGGGTCACCTGACGGCGTTCCAAGAGAAACCCACCTACGACTTTGATGTAAGTATGGGTGTGTATTGCATCAATCGCTCAGTTATCGAGGCTCTGCCGCGTGGAAAACAATATGGCTTTGACAATTTGATGATTGAAGGATTAGCGAGTAAACAAGAAATTAGTATTGAGCCATTTTCTGGGTATTGGCTGGACATCGGGCGTCCCGACGATTATCAGAATGCAGATGAAAATTTTGGTGATCTCTCAGAAAAGCTGGGTATTCCTCTGTGAAAAAAGTAATGATTACTGGAGGTACCGGTGCATTAGGTCGTGCTGTTATCGCAAAACTAAATCAGTTAGGTGATTACCAAGTAATTACTGTCGGCCGACAATGTGTAAATAATTCAGTGGCTCACATGCTTTGTGATGTCTGCAATCATGAGCAACTCTCTGTTGTCTTTGGTCAGGCTAAACCCGATCTGGTGTTGCATCTGGCTGCCACATTCTCGGGCAACTTTGATGAAGTATATGCAACTAATGTTGCGTCAGCGAAACATATTCTTGATCTGGTTCAGCATAGTGGGCTAAATACACGGGTGATATTGATAGGATCTGCTGCAGAGTATGGTGTTGTACGTGTGGATGAAAATCCGATACGAGAAAACCGAGTGTTGGCTCCGGTATCAATTTATGGAGTAAGTAAAGCATGGCAAACGCAATTGCTTGGACTTTATAGAAATCAAGGATTAGATGTGCTGTGTGCCCGTATTTTTAATTTATATGGTCCCGGAGTATCCGACCGATTATTCGTTGGTCGCTTGAAAAACCAAATAGATGAATTTTTAGCAGGGAAAAAATCAGTGATTGAGATTGGTCCACTTACTGCTATTCGTGATTATATTTCTACCGATGAAGCGGCTATCCAGCTACTTGCGATTGCGACACATGGCGAGTCGGGAGGGATTTACCATGTCGCTAGTGGCGTACCGGTGTCGATGCAAGAAATCTTAATACGTCAATTAGAAGAATCCGGGTTAGCTCCATCAATTGTAAAGGAATCCTCCAGCTTTTCTAACCACAGTGGGTACGATGTGCCAGCAATTTATGCCGATGTTACAAAAACAAAACAATTATTTCAGTGAGAAGAGTGAATGACTAAGCTTAAATTGACAGTAGTTACTCCTGTTTTCAATGAAGAACAGGTAATCGCCCATTTTCATGCTCGCACTCGGAAAGTGCTTGACTCAATAAATGATGTTGAGGCAAGCATTCTGTTCGTTGTAGATCGGTGCACTGATAATACTCTCGGTGTGCTACGCGGTATTGTGACACAAGACCCTGCCTCTAAAGTAATCGCATTGTCTTCAAGGTTTGGCCATCAAATGTCGTTGCTCGCGGGTATTGAGCATGCCGTTGATGCTGATTGTATCGTAATGATGGATAGTGATCTTCAGCATCCGCCAGAATTAATTCCACAACTCCTTGAGCAGTTTCGTACAGGGGCTGACGTGGTTTATACGGTGAGGCGTGATACGGAAGGTGTTGGAGTTATCAGACAGATGCTTGGTAATCTCTTCTATAAGCTATTGGGCGCGATTTCGCACGTCCCGATCAATGCTAATGCGGCTGATTTTCGACTCATTAGTAGCAGGGTGGCAAGCTCTCTTAGCGCTGACTTTCAAGAGCGTAATATGTTTTTGCGTGGTCTATTCTCATGGATGGGCTTCACACAAGCAAGTGTTGAGTATGTTGCAGAGCCTCGTTTTGCTGGACAGTCAAAATATTCGTTTTCCAGAATGTTACAATTGGCTGTGGCTGGCATTCTTTCATTCAGCACGAAACCATTGCATACAAGTATTTTCGTTGGCGTTGGTTTTGCTGTACTTGCGTTTGCTTACATGCTGATTTCTGTCATTATCTATTTTGTGGATCAAAGCATCCCTAGTGGATGGACGACGCTTGTGGCGTTGCTGCTTCTTTTTAGCGGCATACAATTAATTGTGTTAGGCATCATGGGCGCTTACATTGGCGGTATATATGAGGAAGTTAAAGGCCGTCCTCGCTATATTATTGAAGAGGTTATTTCCCATCATGGCTAACCGTGTTGATTTTGATAAATACACAAGTGACTACAATCTACTTTTACAAGAGGGTACGGGTTTTTTTTCCAAGAATGATGCATATTTTGCAAGGTATAAAGTTGAGCTAATGAGAGCTCGGTTAACACAACCAGTTAATAGGATACTTGAATATGGTTGTGGTATTGGACGTAATATTCCATTCATAAAAGAGGCATTTCCGAATGCGGAAGTAATTGGAACTGATATTTCACATGAAAGTCTTAATATTGCACGTCAAGACCAACCAGATGTCGAATTTATAGCGGAAGGTGACCAAACTTCAAATTTAAAGGACTTTGACCTGATATTTGTTGCTGGTGTTTATCATCATGTTCCGGTTGCAGAGCGTGCATATGTATCCGATTTACTATATCAACGGCTTGGGCAACAAGGTGATCTGTTTGTCTTCGAACATAATCCTTACAATCCTATAACACGCCGCATAGTCTCAAATTGTCCGTATGACGAAGATGCAGTGTTGTTACAACCCGAAGAGCTTAGAGAGCATTTAAGACAAGCGGGATTTAGCAATCCTCATACTGAATACTGCTTGTTTATTCCGCCAAGTTTAACAAAACTGACTTGGTTGGAACCTCACTTTGGCTGGTTGCCATTGGGTGGGCAGTATTTTGTACATGTTTCGAAATGAAAAAACAATTTTTCAGGTATTTATTAGTAGGTGCTTTTAATACTGTTTTTGGCTATGCAATTATTTTTGGAGCTATGTATTTATTGGGTTGGTCGCCAGTCGCAAGTAATATAGTAGGATATTTAACGGCATTGTTGATTTCATTTGCGCTTAATCGATCTTTTACATTCAAGTCAACAGGAAAAAAAATCTCAGAACTGTTTCGTTTTATTGGTGTTTTTGTCGTTGCCTATGGTGTAAATCTGGCAGTTCTGTGTGTCCTGTTAAAATTGTCACTTATCCATGAAGCTATTAGCCAAATACTAGCTGGTTTCGTTTATGTGGTTCTTTCTTATGTAATGAACAAGTTTTTGGTTTTTCGAACGGATAGGTATATAGAAAGAAAAGAAGTTTGAAAAGTAAAATTCAATAGTTACTTAGTATAATTTCATAGTATAAATTAAGTATCATTTTGATTGCACCGATCAGTAATTTTGTTGAACAGATAATAGTCATTTAAGGTTTAAGTATGAAAAAGAAAGTTGCCATTGTTACGGGGATTACAGGGCAAGATGGCGCATATCTAACGCAGTTCTTGTTAGATAAAGATTATACGGTGCATGGCACATACCGCCGTACTAGCTCTGTCAATTTTTGGCGGATCGAGGAGTTGGGGGTTGATAAGCACCCTAATTTGCATCTGGTGGAATATGACCTCACTGATTTGTCTGCAAGCATCCGCTTGTTGCAAAACACAGAAGCGACGGAAGTGTATAACTTGGCAGCACAGAGTTTTGTGGGGGTTTCATTCGACCAACCTGTGACTACGGCTGAGATAACCGGTATCGGCCCGCTGAATCTGTTAGAAGCGATACGTATAGTTAATCCAAAGATTCGCTATTATCAAGCCAGTACCTCGGAAATGTTTGGCAAGGTACAGGCCATTCCACAGGTTGAAGATACACCATTTTATCCACGTAGCCCTTATGGTGTGGCTAAGCTGTATGCCCACTGGATGACCATCAATTATCGCGAGAGTTATGACATCTTTGCAACCAGCGGAATTTTGTTTAATCATGAATCGCCATTGCGTGGACTTGAGTTTGTGACACGTAAAATTACGGATGGCGTTGCGAAGATCAGGCTGGGTAAGCTGGATGAGTTGGAGTTAGGCAATCTTGACGCTAAGCGTGATTGGGGATATGCCAAAGAATATGTTGAGGGCATGTGGCGTATATTGCAGGCTGATGAACCGGATGTTTACGTGCTTGCAACCAATCGTACCGAGACAGTTCGTGATTTTGTGACAATGGCATTCCTTGCAGTGGATATAGAGTTGAATTGGCAAGGCACCGCAGAGCATGAGCAAGGGGTGTGTGCTAAGACCGGTAAAGTACTTGTGCGCGTGAACCCAAAATTTTATCGGCCGGCTGAAGTAGAACTGCTAATCGGCAACCCAGCCAAGGCCAAAGAGAAGTTGGGTTGGGAACCGAAAATAACTTTGGAAGAGTTATGCAAAATGATGGTGGAGGCTGACCTGCGTCGTAACCAACAAGGTTTTTCGTTCTAAACATGCGTGTTCTGATTACGGGGCTTAATGGGTTTACTGGCCGCTATGTTCGCCAAGAGTTGCAAGGGCATGGGCATGAAGTTGTCGGTTTAGCTGTTGATCTTACCAATCCTGAAGCGGTTGCGAAGGAGGTGCAGAACCTTCGACCTGAGGGGGTGATTCATCTGGCTGGAGTTTCTTTTGTGGGGCATGATGATATTAATGCGCTTTATCGAGTTAATCTGATAGGAACACGTAATCTGCTGGACGCACTTAATAAACATGCGACTAACGTGCAGTGTGTTTTGCTGGCAAGCAGCGCCAATATTTACGGTAATGCAACTGAAGGAGTTATTGATGAGTCTACAATTCCTGCACCGGCGAATGATTATGCAGTAAGCAAGTTGGCCATGGAGTATATGGCGCGATTGTGGTTTGATCGGCTGCCCATAGTTATAACAAGGCCGTTTAACTACACAGGAGTCGGGCAATCCGACTCTTTTTTGCTGCCAAAGATAGTTGGGCATTTTAAGCGGAATGAGAGGCAAATTGAGCTGGGTAACCTCGATGTTTTTCGTGACTTTTGCGATGTCCGTGCAGTTGCCAATGCTTATCGAAGACTTGTCGAGGTTTACCCAACGGGGCAAACAGTCAATGTCTGCTCTGGCAGGAGTCACTCTCTGCGAGAGGTGATTGAGATAGTGGAGGCTGTTGCGGGTTATCAAATAGTGGTTAAGGTCAATCCGTCTTTTGTCCGAGCCAATGAGGTTCGCTCGCTGCTGGGCTCAGCTGACCGCTTACGGAATGTAATAGGAGCATGGGATTCCCCGTCCCTGCGTGAAACACTGGAGTGGATGTACCGTTCGGCGTCGCTATGAATGTGTTATTTGGTGTGGGCTATTGTTATTGTTGGCGCGGGCCTTCGCTCGATTGAGCAAGAATTAAAGGCACAGGCTGCACAGCTTGGTTTGTGCTATATCCACTTCTAGGATTCTTATCTGGCAGTGATAAGCTTGCTCTTATGGAGCTGTGTTCCCTTCCTATCTGCGCTCTGAGGCTTTTGGTATTTCACTGCTGGAAGACGCGATGTATGGTAAACCGATGATATCCAGAGAGATTGGCACCGGTACGACCTACATCAATATTGGAGGTGAGACTGGGTTGGTGGTGCCACCCAGTGATTCCATGGCATTGCGTCAGGCAATGAGCTATTTGTGAAATCATCCCGAGGAAGCGGCTGAAATGGGCAGAGGTGGCGAAGAACGGTATTGGAATTACTTTACGGCTGAGCGGATGGTGAGGTCGTATGTCGATCTATATGGCGATTTGGTAAGAAATCATAGGGGCACAAGCTTTTAATGCAGGGACACTTCTAGTGTTTAATTTCGTAAATTAGTTATTGTATTTTTAATCTGCGCCCCTTTGACTTCACGTCTTCGCCATTTGAACGGTTATCTTCAAGAATAGCGCGTAATCGAATATTAAGCCGGGGCATGATTTAAAATATGTTTTGCTCGAGATTGTGCGTTACTTAAAGCATGTATAATGCCGAGCATCTTTTCGGTTCGGTAATCATTATTACTTTTGGCAATCGCTCTATGAGCTATTTTACCCTCCACAACTATGCAATTGGCTATTATTCTAAGTATAGATTTATGTTTCCTTTAACCTATACGAACGTGGGAAGCGGGGCTCCAAGCAATCTTGCGGTATTTCTCCTCCTGAAGGTCAATGAAGATTTTGCATGGAATAAATATCTGCTTTTAAGGTTGTGTCTCGGAAACCGCTCCATAGGTTGCTCTTGATCGTTATTCCAAACGCGATTCTACCTCCCTGTCTTTAAGGGGCTCCTATACTTATCCTAGATTTATGGAGTCATCATGATAATGCTGTGTCTATTCTCTCTTGTGGCAAGTTATCTGCTGACGGGTTTGACCAGACGCTACGCCTTGAAAAATAGCCTGTTAGATATTCCCAATGCCAGAAGCTCGCATGTTGTCGCTACCCCAAGAGGCGGCGGTTTGGCGATAGTGATTGTATTTTTGTCGATAATGGGCGGAACATCTTTAGTAGGATCACTTGGGATTAATCAAACTTATGTTATGGGTTTGGTTTTATCTGGAGCATTAGTGGCAGGAGTCGGTTTTTGGGATGACCGTCAATCGATTCCGGCGAGATGGCGTTTTATGGTTCACTTTGGAGCGTCTGCCTGGGGGCTATATTGTCTTGGTGGTTTGCCGCCGTTTATTTCTTTTGGTTATGTTGTGGATCTAGGTTGGGCCGGACAAGTGTTAGGCTTGCTTTATCTTGTTTGGCTGCTAAATCTGTATAATTTTATGGATGGCATTGACGGCCTTGCCGGTATTGAGGCCATCACGACCTGTTGCAGCGGTGCTTTAATGAGTTGGCTTGTTGCGCCGGATTCAACGGCTTGGATGCAGCCGGTTCTTCTGGCCGCAGCTGTGTCGGGATTTCTGTTTTGGAACTTTCCGCCCGCTCGTATTTTTATGGGCGACGCCGGAAGCGGTTTTTTAGGTATTATGCTG
>Ga0066409_1000006_pt1 | contig 34806 bp, 45 predicted proteins | sample LakWasMet13_LOW5_2_FD_59496 | JGI IMG/M metagenome (GOLD analysis project Ga0066409, IMG submission 59496) | Freshwater sediment methanotrophic microbial communities from Lake Washington under simulated oxygen tension - Sediment Metagenome 13_LOW5 | ecosystem: Environmental > Aquatic >... | reverse complement strand
AAGCTCCATTGCGACCGGTCGAACCAGTGTCCGGACATTTGGCAGCCGCAGGCCTGGTCGATTTGCTTTCTGGAAACGCCGGCAGCGGTTCTGGCATCGTCCAGGTAACTGCGGATCGGCTCAAAAGCAAACGGCAGCTTTTTGCGGCTTTCTGCAAATAGAATGTGTTCGGTTTGCGGAAAGTAGCGGCGCAATGATTCTTTGTTGCAGCCGTTATGCCGCCCGGTGGGCTTGCGCCAGATGACGTGGTTCAGCAGGTTAAAGCGCCGGCTGACGGCTATGTCCACTTGTGTGGCCAGGTGAGGACCGGCAAATAGATATAAGGATCCGGCCGGTTTTAATACCCGGTGATATTCCACCAGGATGCTATCCAGCCAGGCGAAAAAGTCGTCTTTGCTTTGCCATTGATTGTCCCACGCTTCGCCTTTGACTTTGTAATAGGGCGGATCGGTGGCGATCAGATCGATGCTGTTGTCGGGCAGTTGCGCCAGCAGGGTTAAACAGTCGGTGTTATGTACGGTGATGCCGTTGTTTTGGTAGGTTCTCACGAGTTTCACTCTTGCAATGACACTCGTGGTGTTCGGGTTTGGGGCTCTGGGCTCTCAAAAAATTAAGGGTGCGGCAGCGCGGGCATTTGATCTGCAAGGTTTGGTAAATGCCGTCGCCCAGCTTTTTGCCGCAGGCGCCGCAGCGGATTTCATCCATCGTCATTATGCCGGCGGCGTGGTTTCAGTAATGCCATCCAGCCGCGTTTTAACCGCACCGGTATCGGTCCCGATCTGGGCAACCTGGGCGCTTTGGCTACATGCCCCTACCGATGGGTGCGTGTGGCTTTGCAAAATATTGCACAGGTTAATCATCAACTGCATCAGCTCGGATAACTGCTTCAGCACGTTCTCATTACTCGACCCGACCCAGCTCGTCGGTGCTATCGCTCGGAACTTTGTCTTGCTGACGATATTCAAATCGCCCAGCGCCGACAGGTCGAAGCGCTGGCCGCTGGTCAGCTGTAGGCCCATGTTGGCGATAATCTTTTTAATGCCGCCGATGGTCTCGGTGTCGCCCGCGTCCACGGTCTTGTCGCTTTTGCCGTAATTGGCGCTGCGCTCGGTCGCGGTGCTGGTCTTTTTCAGGCTGGAGTCGGTCATGTTGCCGTCAGTCACCCGGGCATGATTGCCGTTTTTGTCGATGGTCTGGTAGCTTTCCGCCGACTGCTGCAGGCGCATTTCGCCGCGCTCAACCGGAAACTGGCTGCGGCCGTGAGGCAGGATGCAGCGGATAAACGGTTTATTGGGCGAACCGTAGGCAAAGCCGATCTCCACCCAGGCGCCGTTCTCCGGAAACGCCGCCATGCCCATTTCATGGCCGGATACCGGCATCGGCAAAGCCAGATCCTTCAGAATCGGAAAAGCCGGATCCGGCTCGCCGTACTCGTCCAGGATCTGCACATCGACCGCATAAACCGGCCTGAACTCGTCGCACACTTCGCCGCCTTTGGGCGTTTCGCGCGCGCTGACCACCTCGGCAAAGCGGGGCAGGTGATAGCCGCCGGCCAGCTCCGGAAAGGCCGATTGAATCATGCGTTTTATGGCTTTTTCCACGTTATCACCATTTGGTTGCCGCTAAAGTCCACTTTCGTGACGATATTGCCGTTTAGCTTTACGCCCGGGCGCAGCGCCGGAACCGCCACCAGTTTGGCGCTGTTGTTGGCCAGATGTTCGGTGAACATCTCGCTGCCCAGCTCGACAGGTTTGTCCGCCCAGCGCGAATCGGCCCAACTGCCGGCATAAATCACCCCGTGGCCTTGCTGCTGCCAGATATAGTTATCAATGCCGAACACTCGGGCCATGGATTGCATGGCCTGATAGCCGTTGCCCAGGTTGTAAAAGTTCGCCACTTTCTTGCTGCTGTAAGTCCCTGAACCGACGCTAAAGGTCAGCCCGGTTTTGCTGTGGATCTCGCCGATCACCTCCTGCATGGTCACATGGCGCAAATCCAGCCGCAAAGGAGCGTACAGCACCGCCGACAGTTCCCGGCAAAACAGTTTTTGCCGCCGGTCCAGGGTGTTGACGGATTCGACATAGCCCAAAAACACCCGCTGCATGGTGTCGTGCGCGGCGTAACCCAGGGTAAACGAAACTACCTGTTTGGCCGCCACCGGCTTGTCGCCGGCATCGATTAAAAACTGTGCTCGGCCCGGCGCATCCAGATCCAGCAACACCCGGTCGTCAATGACGTGGTACGGGGTATTATTAACATTGAGTTGCCTATCGAGTTTCATCAGCCACCCAAAAACGCATCCAAGCCTTTCAGCTTTTGTTCAAAAGGTGTCAGTTCCACCGCCTGTTCCGTTACCGCGTTAGGATTTGCCGCACCTGACGCATTAACCGGCGTGCCTTTCGGGGCCTGTTCGGTGACTTTCTTTTCCGCTTTCCTGGACTCTTTTTTTTCCGGTACCGAGTGATGCTCGGACAGCGTAAAACTGATGCTCCAGTCCTCGGTCGAGTCGTTTTCCTTAACCGACAGCGTCTCGTCAAAAAAGCCCTGGCGCATGTTCATGGCGTTGGCGGTGGGGTTGACGATGTGGTAAACCGCCTGCTCGCCTGCCGCGTTTTTGGCTTCGGACAGATTGACCAGCAGGCTTAAATCGTCGGCATCGATAAACCGGATCGTGGTTTGCACCTTCAGGGTTTTGCCCTTGTCGCCTTTTTGCGCCTTGGCGGTCGAAGAGCTGTTGCCGGACATATCCTCGCTGGCAAACTTCAAGTCGATCGACACTTTCTGGTTATGCCCGGGGATCTTGTTATCGTTTAAATAGATGCTCACGCGACAATCTCCTGTAATAGCGCCAGATCAGCCACGGAACCGGTAAACAGCATGATCGCGGTCAGCGTGTAACGATGGTCCGGCGTGTTTTGCAGCAAAGCGTTGGCAATATCAGCATCGGCGTAAAAACGCCAGCCGGCACCGCCGGACAGCTGAGCCTTGGCCGCTGCCAGCGCTGCGGCAATGGCCGCATCGGCAGCGGTTTTTTGTACCTGGTAAAGATCCAGGTTGGCCAGTGGGCTGGTTGACGCAAACGCCGTGGCTTCGGCTTGCGCCTGCTCCATCAGCGCCGCCTTGCGTAGATCGGCAACAGCGCCAAGCCCGGACAGGTCCATCGTTTGCTGGGCGATCGCTTCAGCAGCTTCCGGAAGGTTGAATTTGGTCGTTTCCAGATCAACCAGCGCCGCCGCCTTGCGACCCAGCGCTGCAAATTCGCGCACCGGGAACACCGCATTGAATGCGGCGATATCACTGGCAAAATCAGTCAGGTTAGACGCTGCGATCGCAATGCCCAGCGCCGCCGGTTCGTTGCCAATGGTTTTAGCCAGGGCGCTGGCTGCATTGGGGAAGCTCAGGTAACGGTAATGGCCGGAACCCTCGCCGACGCCATGCAGCCACGGATGCACCAGGCGCTTGATGATGCTGCCGCCGGACTGGCTGTCCAGCGCGGCGGCATTGCCCAACGGCGCGGTGATGGATAGCGGTGACCAGGTCATTACCAGCTGACCGCGTCCAGCTCGGCCGGTGTCGTGGCAGCCTGGATCGCAGCCAACTTGATCTCATATAAATCCTGTGCGGCAATCACCTGTGCCGCTACAGCGAGACCCAATGACTGTATCTGCGCCGCCGTATGATCACGCCGTGCCCAGACACCAGTGCTGTCTGCACACCAGAATTTATAAGGCTCACCTGCCGCACCGCTGATCAGCGATTTTGTAATCAGGCCGTTTAGATTGTCCTGATCGGTCGCCGCGGTCGGGTAGTGATGCACCGTTCCGAGCGCGTCATGATCAATGCCCGCCGTGATGGTTGCGGAGCAATCCGATTTGATAGCGCTGGCCTTTGCCGCTTTCAATTCTACCAGTGTCGGTTCAGGCGTCGGCACGATAACGATCCGTCCATTGACCAGATCGACAGACTCGCCTGGCTGCCGGGACATAGCTAGCGCGAAATCCTCATGCGGCACATCCGTAATATCGTCCGGCAATAGCGCGTAATTTTCGCTCGTTGGGTAAAAACACCCGGTTTGGTCGCTGTATCTCATAATATAGTCCTCAATAACCGATAGCCATCCAGCTATGGCTGGCTGTTCCGGCATAGTTGTGATTTAAAACGAAATTCGTAGCGGTGACATTGCTAGACATAGCGATATTGTACGACCCGCCATAGGTCATGAACGCATTCACCGCGCGGGCCGCGCTCGGGAACGCTATCGGGAATGTTATTGTCGCTCCGGTTGATACGGGCCCAGTCGAGCCCCATTGGATAATTAACCCACTAGGCAATTTCTGATAGCCATTGGTACTGAGCGATGCTGCAAAATTGCCAATATACGCGAGACAGGCAGAACCGCCGAATGCGTTCCATACGGTACCGTTCAGCGCAATATCCAGGGTATCGCCCGGTTTCAAAACTATGGACGTGATATTGGCATAGCCGGGGTTTATTTGATCCGCCCCGGATCGCTGGAGAGTTACATCGTAAGCTCCGGCATTAGAAAAACAAATCGCGCCGCCTTGCGGGCAGCCCGCCGATGCAGGCAGCGTAACTGTTATCGAACTTAAGTGGCCCAAAAATACCGTCAAATTACCGATATTATCTGCGGCGGTCAGAGTTCCCGATCCCGAGAAAACATTAGGCGATCCGAACTGTACACCATGAGTTTTGACAAACGCGGATGTCGAAATAGACGTATCGTTATCAAACTTCGCCGGAGTCGGCGCTGTTGGGTTGCCGGTAAAGGCCGGAGACGCTAACGGCGCCAATACTGAAGTAACAGCCGTAATCGCCTGCCTAACCCGCTGCGACGTCCAGTTCCTGATCGTTGTCGCTGCTCCCGCTTCCGCTTCCGCTTGCGGCACGATATTATCAGCACTGACCCGCACATCCGTCACACTGCCGTCTGCGGCAATATCGGCAATCTTGGTCACGTAATGGTTAAAGCCGTTGGCATCGGTGTAATCGGCATGCGCGACCGCATCAATCACAAACGCCACCACCGCCGACACATCGGAAATATCGCCCTGCAGCGACACATCCAGCCAGACCGATTTTGGCGGCCCCGCCACGGTGACCTGCTGCGTAACGGCGCTGGCAGTGCGCACGCCGCCGACATAGCCGATGCCGGCCGCCACATCATAAGTGGTTGTCGCGCCCTGCCGTGTGACTTTCCAGCCGGTGCCTAAAAAGCCTTCATGGCCGTAAATGTCGTAATTGCTCAGGCGCTCGCGCTCATCGATGCCGTGCAGCCGGGCGTTGAAATCGATCTGCCAGGTCGCGGCCGGAACGGCGATGGCCGCGGTCGCCTGAATGCCGGAAAAGGCAATTAAAAAATTGCGCGTCAGGTTGTTGCCGGGAATGGCTCCCGCGGTTTTGCGTTTTTGGATCAGCGGCGTATAGGTGCATGCAATCAGCACGCCGTCGGCGTCTTTCAGGCCGACCCAGTTGAAGTCGTAGTCGCCCAGGGATGAGTCCATGACCAGCGAGTAAACCACCTGGTTGCCGTTGACATAGCCGGACGAGGTGACCGGCAAGGTTGCCATGATATTTCCGCCCGCCGGCATCGCCTCGATGCGGTTGACGGGTTCAGCGCCCAGTCCGGAGATATTCGCCAGCACAAAATGGGTGATGTTCAGAACTTGCGCCGCGCCTTGCTTGGCCGCTATCTGGGTTTCACCCGCAACAGTAATAAATGCCATGTTTGCTCCTTGTTAAAGTTTGGCGACAGCCAGATCCCAGCTGTTGCCGGTTGCCTTGTTGTCGATGGTTGCATCAGCCAGCCACGGCGATTCGGTTTGCAGGGCCGCATCAAACCACCAGGTGTGCCCGGTGTCCTTCGCATCCATGGTGACGATAATCGGCGTAATCACCTGCAGCTGGTAGCGCCGGCAGGTGCGCCCGTATTTTTCGATAATCTTTTGCAGCAGCTCCATGTTCTCGGCCAACTGCGAATCGCTCAGTCTAAGCAAAACAACATCCCAGTCCACCGGATCAACGCGCTCGTCGATCTCCAGATAGCCGATGCCCAGGCGCTCGAAAATAGCGATAAACCCGGCCTTGCTGCCGGCGTCTTCGGCATTCACATAAGCAAAGCCGACCCGTTTGCGGTACAGATCCAGCGGCTCGTCTTTAAAGCGCTGGATGTCGCGCTGATAGGCCAACAGGTTTAACACGCCCTCGCTGCAGGTCAGCGCGTCGAACTGCGTCAACGGCCATTTCAGCCAGGTTTCAATTTGTGCCCAGTAAGCCGTCGCCGCATCGCGCAGCTTGACCAGCTCGGTCCCTTCCAGCCAAAACGGCAGCTTGATTGCATCCATTTAAAGCCTCCTCACCCAAACTCTCGGCAACTGCTCCTGCGTTGCTCTACCTCCTGCATCCATGCAGTCGTCCATCAGAGAGGGCTTTTTTTGTTGCGTCATTCAGTCACCGCCATGTTGAGGGTCAGCGATGACAAGGTCGGCACGTTCAGCGCCGAAACAATGTCGGTCAGGTTAAAGTCCACACTGTGAATATCTGGAAACTGTTTATGCAGCTCCTGCCCCAATTTGGAAAAACTGAACCGGCTGTGCGGGTAGGTCAGGGTAACGACGTAGGCTTTGTTCTCGCGGAACGCCGCCCGGATAAAAACATCGACATCCGTTTGCAATTGGCTGATCTGCGCAGCAGTTAAAAACGGCTCGTGCCAGACATCGACAATCAGCGCATGGTCTGTTTCCGGCATCGCGTACACCTGCAAGTCGTCGCCGTGGCCGTGATGGCCCTGGTCGGTAATGTAGGCGTTGATATCCGCCAGGTATTGAACCGCCGGAGCATTGAAATCGAACAGCACAAACGCGTTTGCTGTGCCGGGGCCGCGCGGCGCGTTATGCTCGAACCAGATCGCATCGATCGCCACGCCGGGGAATTCACTGATCAGCGCGCGGTACACGCTGTCGGTGTGAAAATCGGATGCCGTGCCGAACTGGTTGCGGACCCGGTCGCGAAGGTCATCGTTGGTTTCGGTTTCCGTGCCTGGCGTTAATAGCCAGCCATCGGCATTGGTTACGGCGGTAATGCCGGCGATCGGCGTTTTTAAAATGCTGTAATAGCCGACCGCCAGATTGTAGGCGTCGCCCACTGCCGCCGCCGTGCAGTTGACCGCAACGGTCGCCTGTCCCGGCACAAATGCGGTATCGGCGTCGGTAATCATCTCGTAAACAAAACCGTTGATCGATGCGGTCTGGATAACTGTGCCTTTGGGGATCGTATAAGCCGCGCCGACATCGGCCCGGGTAAAGGTCATCTTGCCCTTGGCCTTGCCGGCCGGTTTGCGTTCAATATTGACCGCCCAGGCCAGCAGCTCCAGCCAAACGCCGGTGGCCGATTTAACAAAACTGTTCGGCAGCACCGTTTCGGCCATGAATTTGACCAGCCACAGCACAGGCACGGTGATTAATGCCGTCACGACCCGCCAGAACGGTGAATAGGCGTTGTCGTTGCTGATCGTGCTGCCTTGCGCGGTCACCTCAGATTTCCACGCGGTTTCCAGTTCCGCTTGCGTGGTCGGGATGCCGTTGTCGCTCAGAATTTTGTAATAATCCACATCGCTCATGCGCTTACCTGTAGACTGATTTTGCCTAACTTAACGGTGTCGGCGGTGATAAAAAAAATTTCCGTGTCCCGCCGGGTGATTTTGATCGTACCCGGTACCAGGCGCAGGTCGTCCTCGATTTTCAGTTCCAACTGTTGCATCAACAGCTTGACCTTGGCATTGTCGCGCTCGCCGATGCAGGCCGACAGCAGGCCGCAGTCTCTAATCAGGTGCTTGGTGTCCTGAATGATGCTGTCCCTATCGCCGAGCAATACCGGATCATTGCCGGGGCCTAGCGTCAGGTCGTTATTGGTGATGAGTAGATCGATGTAGTCCATGCTTAGCCTGCCGCCATTTGCAGCTCGTCAGCCAGTAACGGACCTACCGGCTTTGACGGATTGTGGATAGTGATCCCGCCGACATGGATCGTTTTGCTGTTATTGGCGTTGTTGATTTGGCTCATCAGTCCGCCCTTGGGAACGTTCGCCGAGCCGCTTTGCGTTAATGCGGAAGGAGCAGCGATCGGTTGCGGCGGTGCGAAGCTGTCTGTTAAAAGGCCGGGTGCAGGTTGTTGCGCCCATTTGGGCTGCGCAGCCATCGCCGATAATGACGGCGCGGCAGCTGCGCCGGTAAGCGTGGCTGGCGTTGCGAGTTTATCAAGCACCGTCGGTTGAGCAGTCGCCGCGCCTTGCATTTTAATGCCGGTTACCGACTGTATCCCACGCATCACGCTATCGACAGCGCTACTGATCCCGGCAAATGGATTCAGCGCCGCCAACCAGTTCTTGAATTCAGACCACCAGTTTTTAATGGCGTCAAACCCGGCAATCATTAAGCCGATGCCGTCGCCGATCAGGGCGAACGGGTTTAGCGTTGAAACCCAGGCTTTAAATCCAATCCACCAATCAGGGATTGCTTGGAATCCAGCAACAAGCCAGCCTATGGCTTGGCCTATCGATTGAAATCCGACAATGATCAAGCCGATACCTTGGCCGATTAAATAAAATGCATCAAAAGCACTGAACCAGTTAGCAACGGCCTGCGTCCAGGTATCCCAATAAATCACTGCCGTAGCGACAATCCCGATCAGAGCAGCAATGCCCAGCACTATCCAGGTAATGGGGTTGGCGAACAATGCTACGTTCCACGCCCATATAGCTGCTATGTTGGTCCATAACTGAGTACCAAAGGCCACCAGCCCGGTTTTTAATACGGTAAACACGCCAGATCCAGCCAACATCTCCATTTTCATTACCACCCATGCCATGCGCAGGGCAGTTAGCAATGGAGCCAGAGGCGTTAGAATTAAGCCTATGGCCGACCAGGCCAGACCAAAGCCAGTAGAAACCATCGTGCCAATACCGGCCACTACCGACAGCGCAGCCAGCGCAGCCGTTATACCGATAATGCCGAACACGGCATAACCGATGTAGGTCGTAATGTTCGGAAACAGGTCCATCCAGCGCATCAGCTTTTCGCTAATGCTTACGATGCCGTTAAATACCGGCGTCAACACCGGCAGCATTTTTTGTCCGAGCATGATCATCAGCGCGTCGCCCGCCTTGCTCGCACGTTCCCAAGGCTGGACCATGGCATTGGCCATGTCGATCGCGCCTTGCAGTCCGGTTTGCTTGCCGACCTCGTTGATGCTGTTGCTCAGGCCGTCGATATTGGTCGATAGTAGCTTGACCAGCGCCGTCGCCTCTTGGGTGCCGAAGGCCTTCTTCAGCAAGTCAGATTCCGCGACCGTATCGATCGCCCCGTACTTGCCTTTGATCTTGTCCAGAATAGCGATCATCGGCAGCATCTTGCCCTGCGAGTCGGTAAACTGTAGCCCGAGTTTTTCCTGGGCATTGCCGACCCCGTCCAGGAACGCGCGATACTTGGTGCCGGCCTCACTGCCCGACATGGTTGCCTGCAGCGTGCCTAGCACCGCCATTTGTTCGGCCATGCCGACACCCATGGTTTGCGCACCGGCGCCCAGCGTGGTGAAGGCTTCTGACATGCCTTGGCCGGTGGTTTTGAAGATATTGACGGCCACTGCCGTCTGACCGGCCATCATGTTGATCCAGTTGGCCTTGCCCATGGCGTCGGCGTTTTTCTGGAAAATGCCGTACATGGTGCCGACGTAATTAGTAATGGTGCCCATGTCGGCTTTGGTGCCTTTGGCCAGAATGGCCGAAGCATTGGTGAAGGCCGGCAGCTCGTTGCCCGACAAACCGGAAATGGCGCCCTGGATGTCATAGGCCGAGCGCACGAATTCAGCCGCCGATTCGCCGTATTTCACGCTGAATTTCAGCGCGGCGCTATTCAGTCCGTTGAGCACGTCCTGGCCGACATTCATCGACGAGATTTCGCCCAGCGCCGTCTGCATTTCCTTGGCCGGCTGCAAGATGTGATCGAGAGAATAACCTGCACCCACCAGCCCCGCCGCCCCGTAGCCAATTTTATTAAACCCGCCCTGGATTTTGGTGGTGACTTTATCCATCGTGGACATCATGCCTTTGGCCGGGCCGGACATGGCGTCCAGCAGCGACACTTTAAACAGTAGGTTGTTGAGTGCAGTCATCCTTTAAGCGCCTTTGTTATGCCGTTGGCAATCGCGGCAGTAGTGTTGTCCCAGTGCCGCTTGTCCAGCCACAGTGCTTCCGCCATGGTTTGTTCATTGATCGGCTGCCCGGGCAGCCAGTGTTTGGCCAGGCTGATTAGCTGGCTGTATCCGTTTTGCTCGATGGCGTCGGCGAGCTCTGAGACTTTTTTATAGTGATCTCGATATCCGCACCGCCATCCAGCGCCAAGAGGCCAGCAACCTGCATCACGATAGCGCCGTTGGGCACGCCGTCTTTCAGGATCAGTTGTTTAAACTTTTCCTTGTCGTCTTTAGCGACAGTGCGCTGCAAAAAATTGTAAGCAGGCGCCACTTTGTTGTTGGGCATCTGCTCGTTGATGTACTGGTTAAAGTCGGCGGTGCTGACATTAAAATTCAGTTCTTCGCCGCCAATGGATACTGTTGTGGTTGGTGCAGTCATACTCTCTTCCCCTTTATCGCAATTAAAAAAATGTAGGGTACGTAGCGCGTACCTTCTACGGATTTAAAAGGTACGCGCTGCGTACCCTACGGAATCTCAGCCGAACAACTTAATGGCTGTTTCAACCAGGCCGACTTTATCCAGCATGTAAAAGCCGAAACCGCCGATCAGGATATATTTAATGTCCCGAATATCGTTCAGGGCTTTATCGGTTGCATCCTGTTTTTTGAACAGGAAGCCAATTTTTTCGGCATGTTGGTCTTGTACAATTTCCAGCCTTTGGATCTTCAAATTACACTCTACAGTCGGCATAAAACCTCCCTATTTGCCCTTAAAAAACGCCTCGTCGCCCAGCAGTTGCACCGCGTTGTAATACTTCATGGCCCGCCATTGTCGTGGCAGCATCAACCAGCCGCCTTGGTGGTTAATCAGCGTTAACAGGTTCATCAGCAGATTGCGGTCGGCCCGTTCCTTGTCGGCCCGGCTTGCGCCCACGTCATAATCGTAATCATGGATGTTGAACGCTTCGGTGCAGTCCAGCCCGTACATGGTGTTCGGGATGATCGAGCTGATCCATTTGCCCGCAGCGCCCGCGCCGTTGCAGATTTGCGCCTTTTCTTCCGGCAGCAGGGCTTTGTAGCCCCAGCTGCTAATTAAGCTTGGGCCGCTGCTTCCGCTTGTTTGGCTGTCGGGCATAAGTCCGCCTCGTCCAATAAGGTGTAACTAAAACGGTTGCCGTATTTGGCCGCCGATTTATGCGCCAGTTCCATCACGGCATCGAAATCTTCGCTGTTGGCGAACACCTGGCAACCAGCGGACACTTTGTCGGTTTTTAAGGTATGTATATTGGCTCCGGCCCGGTGCAGGTTGATGCCAAAATAGCCGGTTTCTTCTTGCTCCATGTCCAGGTGCGCGTCCTTGTTGCGGTCGCGGTAAACGGTCATCGGGCCGCGTTGGACTAGGGCAATGTACTTGCCTTGGTGTGCGCCAATCTGCCAGCATTTTTTATAATGCCCGGGCTTTAAAATGGCGGTGCCGTTAACGTTGATCGGGTGCTCGCGGTAATGCCGGCCCGGATCGGTGGTGATCGGGTAGGTCAAAAGCTGCATTTTCCCGGCGGCATCTTCATGCAGCACGCACAGCAGGTCGTTAAAACTGTTGGCGTCGGTGTCTTTCGAGCGTATGCCGATCAAGGTGAGGTTCAGCTCGCCTTTAAAAAGGGGTGGCATCCCTGCCTGAGAGAGAGCTTCCGTAATCTGTTTAATCGTTGGCTTTTTCATTACAGATCCTTGATGTCGGTGGCGCTTAAGTACGGCACGCCGTCGATGCGGACAAAATCCGGACTGGTGACTTCAAACTGGATTTTGTGCTTGTTTTTCTCGCCGCCTTTGCCGTCGAGATTGAACAGGTCCGATATTTTTAAAAGACAGCCGAACAGCTCTATTTTTTGTTCGTTGTCGATGTTCTTGCCGATGCAGACGATGTCGAACGGCGGCAGCTGTCTAAAGCTGCCGGAGACTCTGGCCGAGTCGATCAGCAGCTTCATGTTGGCGCTGTCGATCTCCAAGTCTCCTGTGCAGGCGACATCGCCGTTGACATAACCGTCCGGAATGCCGCGCGTTTGCACGGCTTTGCGGTTGTCGGCAATGCTGGCGCTCAGGTTTTCGACATGCACCATCACGTCGCCCAGCATCACGTCGAAATCCTGGCCTGATAAATGGTTTCTTTTGCTCATGGCTGATAATCCTTATACGGGTGCAGTTAAATCCAGAATGATGTTGGCGGTCAGGTCCTTGGGTATTTCATATGGCCGGGCCTTGATGAAAATCTGTACCTGGGTGCGCGTGATCCAATGAATGGCAATGTCGCCGTCTACGGGCGATTTGAGTTCAGCGGGAAACGGGATGCCCTGAAAGTTGTAAGACCGGCTCATCTCGAACAAGGGCCGCATCAGTTTGCTGATGGCCCAGGCCGTGCCGATAGGGCTGGAATTAAAGCGCCGGTCGCCGACCAGGCTGATCAGTACCAGGCGTACCGCCCGCGCGGCCTTGTCGACCACGCGCAGGTTTTCGACCACCGTGTAATCGCCGGTGGCAACGTCCAGCATTTGTCCGTCCGACCAGTACACGCCTTCGTAATCGGGGTAGAACTGCGGCACGCTAAAGCGCTGGTCGTTCAGGGCCTTGGCATGGGCGTTGTTGTAGATGATGCCGTCCTTGTCAACCGGCAGGGTTGATTGATCCTGGCCGACGATCGAGCCGGTATTGACCCGCATCGGCGTATCGGCCACGCTGGTTTGATAGTTGCACAACCGGCCTGCGTAAATGCCGACCGCATCATTGTAAATGTACGGCACCACTGAAACGCGCATCGCGGACAGTGTGGTGGTTGAGGCGGTCAGGGCGGTGATGTACGCAGACCAGGTTTGTCCGGTGACCGCCGTTGGATCAATGGCTTCGGCAGCGGCGATAAAGAACAAGCGGCGGCCGTAGGTGGCGTTGGTCTCGACGGCTTTAGTGTGCATCGCGGTCAAGTCCGCTTGCACGGCGACCGGCGTACAGATGACGCAGGCCTCGACCTTGACGTTGTTGTTCATGGCCATGTCGAACGCCGCCGCCCACAAGGTACCGTCGGCGACAGGAATGGCGCAGCAGGCCCAGTTTTGCCCGGCGTTGGCTTTGGCGGCCTTGATCTGGCGTTTAATCTCTGAATCGGCTACGCCCAGTTCGGTGTCCAGATCGCTGTCCGAGTTTAAAAACAGCAGGGTGTTCTGGTTGGTTGCTCCCTCGCCGATAAATAAAAAATATTTCTCGACGGTCGGGAATGGCCCTTGATTTAAATTGAGGGCGTTGACTGTAATTTTACCTAATGGCATGACGTCTTATCTCCTGTTCCATGTCGTCGTAAATTTGTTCGATGTATTGCCGCACTTCGGCAGCGGTAGCGCCTAAAAAGCTTCGCGCTGTTAAGCGGGTAATCCATGAGATGTTTCGGCTTATGCCTTGCGCCTCACGCATTGCCCTGATAATGGACCCGGCTCTGGCGACGGTCATATTCGACTGAATCCAGTTCAATCCAACTGTTTTCATCTTGCCGCCGACTTTGGCCTTAAACCCCAGCTTTCTTAGCTCTGTAGCCTGTCTCTTGGTCGCTTGGGCGAACGCCGCAGCTGCAAACGCTGCTGAATTAGTGGCGCTGACTCTGTTGCCGTTTAGCGTCCTGCGCGTCCTGCTGCGCATGTTTATTGTTTCGGTCGAGCCATGCTGTTGAACTGCCGCAATGCGGCCTGAGCTTGGCTTGTAAAACCCGATCGTTGCGCTCTCGCCGGTCGCCTCAATCACTTTCATCTCTTTGACTAGGCGACTTAGCATTTTGCGGCGGGCGTGTGTTCGCTTTCTGTGGCGTTCCTTGTAGGGGTTGCCGTCCAAGTCGCGCTGCTCACGTACCCGGCGTTTGCTGTCCCTGATCACCTTTTGGGCGACTCTTGCCATTAATCGTTTACGTCGAAGCGGCGCCAGAATTAAAAGGCCCATTTGCCGCCTGAATTCGCTCCGGCCTTCTACGTCGACTCTTACATGTTGGATCATGTCGCTACGTCGCCGGACAACACATAGTCGATTTCAGGATCGGCTATCCGGTACAGTTTTCCGTCCAGCTGGATAGTGCCGGCGGGATCTTCAACCGCGTAAACGTCCTGCTCGAAGTTGATCTGAATGTCGATATTGGCGGTGTCGTTGTCCAGCACGTCGACATTGGTTTCCGGTTTCGGTATTTCGTCTGTGCCGTTGCCTTTCGCCAGCAAATAGGCGCAAATCTGTCCGAATAACTCCTCCGGCGCATGTTTCTTAAACGGGTACTCGTCAATGAAGAACAGTCCTGTATAGGTTTGCCGGTACAACACGATACCCGGGGCGTTTAGCCCGGTATCAATCGTTACCGTTTTCCCGGATGGGATAATCCTAGGCTCGTCGGCCACGCTGGATACTTTTCGGGGATGGACGAAGTCCAGCGCAATGATGAGATCGGTCAGCTCTTTTAGCTGTCTCATACTCATATCAACACCGCCAGGGTATTGGCTTTATTCATCACCGGCTCCAGCGGCAGAAATCGCCTGAAAAACCCGGCGATTGCGTCTTGGCTTTCATCCAGCCAGTGGTCTTCCATATCCTCGGCGACTGCCGCCTGTTTCTCCGCGTCCCGCTGCTGCTTATTGATCGCCGGAAACTGCATCAACAGACCGGCTTTGGCCCGTGCATAAACCGCATGTTTGTACATCGTCTCAAGTACCTGCTTGCCGTCCAGGGCTTCCGGGTGGGCCGTGGTATAAGCGGCAAGGCTTGCATAGCCATCAAGCTGCAACTTGGCTTTAACGTCCGCCAGTTTTTGGTTGACGTTAATCAGCGCCATGGTTAATCCGGTCGTCACCACGCCGCCAGCGTATTCGCGGGGGACGTGGTAATTGTCCAGCAAGTCGCCCGTTGTCACGTTCGGCCAGAATCCGTCATTAGTGATCGGTGCAGCCGCGTTTAATTCGGGGTTGCCGGTAAAACTCATTAGCCGCAGATCCCGTTTTCTGGGATGAACGGATATTTAAGCCGGATCAGCCGTAACGCGGCATCCCTAACGACGAACGTACGGGCTTTGTCGCAGTAATCTTTTTTTGCCTGGATGATTGTGTCTTCTTCACGAATGACGATGTGGGTGACATCGCCCAACTGATAGCCGTCGTCCAGTTCTGGGGGGGAACAGGCGGCAAGCGGTACCGCCAGCACAGCTAAAAGTCCTACAGTGAAAATCTTTATATTTTTTTTCATGTCCTAATCCGTAAATGTAGGGTGCGCATTGCGCACCATGTTTAATGCCTGGACAAACAACCGGCTGCAAACATCGGCCGAGGCGACGAGTTGCGGCGGGTGGTTGCCAGCCAGGGCTTGAGGAGATCGTTATTCGGATTGCTCCGAGTTCTGTTGTTCGGTGTCCGGCGCTTCGTCTTTACTGTCTTTATCGCCAGCGTTTTCCGGATTAGCCTCGGCCTTTTCTTCAGATGCTTCAGAAGCCGGTTTTAGTTTCTCCAACGCTGCTAATGCGGCTTTTTTCATGGTCTTGACGCCGGCGCCTTCAGGATTGACTTGTTCGGACTTTTCGCACAGCGCCAGGCACATCGACCAGTTGCCTTCGCGTTGTTTGTGCTTGGCCAGCATGGCGTACATTTTCGACTGTACCGGCGGCGACAATGACCATTTATCGTTATCCATTGTCGCTACGACCGCATCCAGATACGGGCTGGCCGATTGCTCCAGTTTCAATAGCGTATTGGCCCAGTCGTACACCGCATCACAAACAAAGGTCGTCAGGTCGCGGTCGAATTTCGGCGGCGTGACCTGGTTCTGCTTGATCAGCACAAAGGCCAGGTTTAACGCGCGCTCGATGTCGAGGATGTCGAACAGCCAGATGCAGACCCTAACGGCAATGTCGTTCGGGTAGTTCTCGCCCTTGCTGATGTAATCGTTCACAAACGGCAAATAGGTTGCCAGCATCATGGCCTTGGCCTTGGCTTTTTCGACGATGTCGTTAATGCCTGATAGCTTGGCCAGATCGGCTGACATTGCTGCTTGGTAGTGCTCCAGCGTGGCTTGGTCGGCTCCTTTCGGTACTCGTAAGGTTTGGGCCTTCTCAGATACTGAGGATTTCGTGCTAACGGCTTTTTCACCGTTAGCCTTACGCTCTAAATGTCTTCTTGCTGGGCTAGTCATGATTATGCCCAGGTGTAAGCGATGTTTTCGATCAAGCAGCCAGCGCCGTAGTCTTCAACCACATAAGCGTCGTTGCTGGATTCGTAGTTTTCGATTTGGTCGCGTTTTGCGTTATCGACAATGGTTCTGCGGCGAGTATTTTCTTGCCAATAGATGCTCAGGTTTTCGAACGTGGTGATAAACATTGAGTTGGCAGGGAAAGACGGTACTCGTGCAGCAGGCAATGCGCCGATGCGTTTTTGGCTGACGATGATGTCGGTCGCCAGTTGTTCTGTCGCCGCGTTGTCCTTGTTGATCAGCGGGAAATATTTGTCCGCCAACAACGCTCGACCGCAAATAACAACCATATCCGTTGATTCTTGGTGCCAGGCATCGATCAGCTCATTAACGGCGTCGAATACGAGCGCGTCCAGATTGATGTAATCTTTTCCGGCAGCTGTGCCGACGCGAATAACACCAGCATTAGCGCCTTCGTCCATCACACGAGCCGGTGCATTAGCACGGTATTTTTGCAGCCAGCCGATGTTGACGTCTTGCAGCAAAGGGTTAGTAACTTTGTTACTGGTTGCCGCCCGGCTGGTGCCATTGAACCCGATCATGATGCGATCAAGCGCTTGGCGCTTTAAGATGGCATCGCGAATGCGGTTTTGAAAATCCGGAAACTTTGCCCACATATCCAGTTTGCTGTATTTCAGCAGGGTATCCGAGTTGGTTTGGGTGCAACGGTAACCGTCGGAATCAAGAGATGTAGGATCGGTCGGTGCCCGGTCTGTGGTTTCGGTGTTAGTCGTGCTGGCGATTGGGCTTGAAATGTTCAGGCCTAATTTCTCGCCTTCCTGTTCGGATACGGGGACTATGTTAATTTTTGATAGAAACTCGGAGCTTTCTTGCATCTTGGTTTCTAGGGTTTGCTGTACCGATGGGGCGACAGTGAACTTTTTGCTGACGTCCGATATTCCATTCAGTTCGGCGATTCGCGTTTCATACGCATCGAATTTTTTGCGGGTTTCAGGTCTCATTTCTAGTCCTTTATTTTTAGCCGGTTAATAATTAATGGTTAGCAATCAGTTTGCACGGTGTCAGTCGTACTAAAATGCTGGCCGGCATCGGTGCCGGGTTGCTCTTTTAATGCATCGGAAAGTTTTTGCTCTAATGCGCTGAATTGCTCCTGCAATGTTTTCAGCGCGGCTGCATCCGGTTTTTCGTCGGCCGGTTTGTTTAAGGCGTTGAATTTTTCAAGCAGCTCGTCGTGGCTTTGTTTCAGCGTGGCGAATTGCGTTGTCAGATCGTCTGGCTTTGCTTCCGGCTTTTTTTCGTCAGCTTGAGGAAACGCTTTGGCGAACATTTCCTTGAGCGCCGCCATTTCCGTGCTTAGTTGTTGCAATGCGGCTTTATCTGCCATGTCTTCGTCCTCGTGGGGTTGGTTTTTGAAAAGGGCTCTGATTTGGTCCAGCAGCGTGGTTTGGGCTGGATCTTCGAAAGTTTTGGCCTCTGACGCCACAAAGTCGGCTCGAAAAACACCGGCTTGCTCGGCGTATTTACTGAATTTGATCTCGCTGGTGGCGAGGCTGGCCGGATCGTCTGTAGCACCCAATCCGGTTAGATAGGCTTTACCGGTCTTGGCGAAATCCGGGGTGATTTCCATGCTGAAATGCACTTTTTGTCCATAGCGAACGTCAGATTGGTAAAACGCGTTCGGCTCTAATATTGCGTATAAGTCTTTTCCGCCTTCTTCGTTTTTTTCTGCTCGAACACCTAAAACCTTACCGTAATTGACATAGCGGTTATGGTCTGGCCAGATTTTGGCGGAATATTTGTTTTTCGGATCGTAGGTTGCAGCCGCTTGGTCGATCCATTCTTCTTGGATGACTCTTCCGTCGACCGTTGGGCCGCTACGGCCAATTCGTAAATATTCAGTTTGTAATGTCATGATCCACTCGAAAAACTGTGTTGTTGGTGCTCAGATTACCTAATTTTTTACGCAAAACAACGGGAGCCGTTCCTAGTCGTTTCTAATAGCTAAATATAGGAATTTTAAGGATTAAATACTCTGCTGAACTGTCAAAAATCCCCTTAAAATCGACGTAAATCTTTAGTAAGGGACATTATGGCAAGGCGCTATTCGGAGGAGTTGAAACAGACGGCAAAGCAGCTGTTCGTGCGCGGCTACACCGTGACCGAAATCGAGCGCGAAACCGGCGTGACCGAACGCACGCTGTACAACTGGATAAAAAACGAGGATTGGGACAGTTTTTGTCCTCCGGATACGGTTGAAATTGCGCTGTCTCGGCGCATTAACATTCTGTCCGAACGGGAAAACAAAACCGATGCCGAGCTGAACGAGTTCATCCGCCTGGTTGAAACCTTCGGCAAGATGCAGAAAGATCATGCTGTGGCGATCAAGATCAAAGCCGAAGCTTCAGCGATCGAAAAGGGCTTGCCGATTTACGGCAGTATTCCGGGTGAAGCGAATTACCGGGAACCGGATTCTGGCGGCGACCAGGACAGGCCACGCCAGGCAAAAGGCAAAAAGCGCGAGAAGAAGGCCAAAAACGACATATCAGGCATTACGCCGGAAACGCTGGATAAGGTCCGCGAAGAGCTGTTTTTTGAGTACCAGCAGCTTTGGTATCAGCACAGAGACGACCGGATCCGGCTGATCCTGAAATCCAGGCAGATCGGGGCAACGTTTTATTTTGCGTTTGAAGCCTTCGACCGGGCGGTGCGTACCGGCGATAACTGTATTTTCCTGTCGGCGTCTCGCGACCAGGCCGAGGTGTTTAAGGCGTACATCATCGCCTTTGCGCAAAAGTATTTTGATGTCGAGCTGAAAGGGCAGGGCGTCATTATCCTGTCCAACGGCGCCGAGCTGCGCTTTTTATCGACAAACAGCAACACCGCGCAGTCGTACCACGGGCATTTGTACATTGACGAGGTTTTTTGGATACCCAATTACAAAAAGCTCAACAAAGTGGCCAGCGGCATGGCGGCGCATAAGAAATGGCGCATTACCAAGTTTTCGACGCCATCGGCGATCAGTCATGAGGCTTATTCTGAATGGTCCGGAGAGATGTACAACCAGCGCCGTGCCGATAATAACAAAGCCGAGTTCGACATCAGTCACGCCAATCTGAAAAACGGCTGGTACGGGCCGGATAAGAAATGGCGGCACATGGTCACGGTCAAGGATGCGGAAGCGCAAGGCTGCGATCTGTTCGACATCGATGAGCTGCAGGACGAATACAGCTCGGATGATTTCGATAATTTGTTTATGTGCAAATTTATTGATGACAGCCAGTCGGTGTTTAACCTGTCGAAATTGCTGGCTTGCACCGTGGACGTGGATCAATGGCCTGACTACAAGCCGGACAACGCGCGGCCGTTTGCTAATAAGCCGGTGTCGCTGGGTTACGATCCAAGCCGCACACGGGACAACGCCAGTTTGGCGGCGCTGGGCATTCCGTTGATACCGGGCGAGGCGTGGCGAGTGCTGCGCACCGACAGCTATCACGGCCAGAATTTTCAGTACCAGAGCAACCGCATTAAAGACGTGCGCGAGGCGCATAACGTGCAGCATATCGGCATCGATACCACCGGCATCGGCCACGGCGTGTTTGAGCTGGTCCAGGATTGGTACCCGCTGGTGACGCCGATCCATTACAGCATGGAGATGAAAACCCGGCTGGTGGTTAAGGCGCTGGATGTGATCGAGAACAGCCGGTTTAAGTACAAGGCCGGGGACCATGAGATTACCCGTGCGTTTTTGATGATTACCAAGACCACGACCGGCAGCGGCTTGATTACCTACGCCAGCAGCCGCAGCGTTGAATCGGGCCACGCCGATGTGGCTTGGTCGATCATGCACGCGCTGATTTATGAGCCGATTAACAACGACGGTCGGAAGACGACTGTGACTTTTAGTAACTGATTCGCAGGGGTAAGGCAAAAAAATGATAGAAAACTTAATAAGCCGGGTAAAAACCATCGCCGGAGCGTTTAATAGCAATGGCGACGCTGTGGCCTCTACAGAAAAATCGCTGGTCTTTTCTTTCGGCGATCCGGAGCCGGCGCTCAGCAACCGCATGACTGATTACCTGGGCACGTTCCTGGACATCGGTGGCGATTATTACCGGCCGCCGGTCGATTTAACGGGGCTTGCCAACCTGATGAATGCCAATGCCTACCACGGGCCGATCCTGCATTTTAAAAAAGACCGGATCGTGCAATGGTTTATCCCGTCCGCTCTATTATCCTCGGACGAGTTGGCCAAAGCCGCGCTGGATTATTTTGTGTTGTCTAATGCTTATTTCCAGAAATTCACCGACCGCTTCGGCAATGTGCTGCGCCTGGCACGATTGCCCGGCATTGCCATGCGGGCCGGTAAAACGCCGGATGTATTTTTTAAACTGAACATCGACGGTACAAAAGTCGAGTTCAAGCCCGGCGAAGTGCTGCACATCAAGGAGCACGATGTTAAACAGGGCGTGTACGGCGTGCCGCAATATTTTGGCGGCATTCAATCGGTGCTGCTCAGCGAGGATGCGACGCTATTTAGGCGCAAATACTATGTCAACGGGGCGCACATGGGCTATATCCTGGTCACGACAGACGCCAATCTGGACGATGCGACCGCCAAAAAGATAGAGGACCAGGTCAAGCAGGCGAAAGGGCCGGGTAATTTCCGCAGTCTGTACCTGAACATTCCGCGCAGCAACAACAAAGAACCGGTCCAGATCATCCCGGTCGGCAACATTGGCAGCAAGGACGAGTTCCAGGCGATCAAGGAGATAGCCGAAATGGATATGCTGGCCATGCACCGGGTTTATCCTGGATTGGTGGCGATCATGCCGGCCAATATCGGCGGCTTTGGCGACCTGCAAAAGAGTATGGAGGTTTATTACGAGCTTGAGGTGACGGCGATGCAGCGGGTGTTTTTGGGGATCAACGAGCAGCTGGGCCGCACGGCCGTGGCGTTTAGGGAACCGGACTGGAAGAAGCAGTCCAACGCGGCATGACAATTATGCGTAATCTGTAAGTCATTAATGGCACATGCAAGCCGTCGGCTGTTTTGCCTTAAAATATGATCATTTATTTTAAGGAGATAAACGATGGAAAGAACATTTGTAGCTGACGAGGTCAACAAACGTTTCGCGCCTATCAAAGAAGTTATTACGGCGCTCAAGTTCGCCAAGGAGGCAATCCCGCGCGACGGATCGCCTGTCGATGGCGCAAGCGTCTATGCGCTGGTTAATGTGCTAACTGAATCTTTGTCCAGCGAGGTTGACGTAGCCAGCGAGGAGTTGATTGAGTATATGAGTTCTTGGAAGGACTGATTTAGTGCATAGGTCGGGTTAGCGTTCGCTAACCTAGGCATTGACCTTGACCATTGCGAGCGAATACTCGCAATGGTTGAAACATGATGGGTAGATTTAATCGTAATCCTATACGTCAAAACACCTAAAATCAGGTGTTAGTTTGCTATAATCCGCTAAACAGCGGAGAAACTAAATGCGCGTAGTGTGTCCACATTGTTCCCAAAAAGCCAAGATTACGTCCAGTAATGCAATGAGCGATACCGTTAAGGATCTTTATTGCGTCTGCCTGAATACCCGCGAGTGCGGGGCCAGTTTTGTATTTACCTTGGCCTACAAGCACGACCTCAACCCACCCCAGAAAACCACGCTGCAAATTGCCGCCCATTTGATCAATAACCTGAAGCCGGACCAGCGCAAAGTGCTGGCGGCCCAGGTTGATTGGATTGGGTAATTGGGTGCGCGGTGCGCACCCTACATGGCTTACCAAAATAGAGAGCGGCAGGCTGAGAAGGGCTGCTCAGTTTTAATCGCCGGTTTAGATGATGTAGGGGCGGATCGCCTCCGCCCCCGGACACAGCAAAATTACTACTCTTCGCTTAATTCGGACAAACTTTGAGTCAATGCCCCGCTGACCAGATTCAGCATGCAGTAGATTTGCATTGGCGTGATGGCGCTGTGGGTTTCTAGGGCGGCGGTGATGCCGTGGTTGATGCCGTCCAGGGCGTGGATGGCGTATTGCAGTTTGTTTAGGCCGCCTTCGGGTGCGCTATTCATGGTTGGCACCTGCGAATAAGTCTAGCTGGTCGATTTGTTGGCTGATCAGTTTAATATCGGGCATCGGGTGACCGGCCATGTTGCAGAGGTTACGCAAGGGTTTGATCAGTAGTTGGTGAGTAAAAGCGTTTTTGGTGTCGGTGAGCTGGTCGGTTAATTGGGATATCTGCTTAACCACGGCGATGTAGTCTTTGGCGGGTAGGGCGCCGAAAAATCCGTGCTTGCGGATGGCCGGCAGCACTTCTTCATAAACCCAGTCTGCGAACTGTTCCGCTTTGGGTTTGTTAGAGCGAAAGATCAGCCGATAAAGACCGGCTTCGTTGATGAAAACGGCGTTTTGTTCGCCGCCGCCACGTCCATTTTCGGCGGAAGGGGTGCGGAGTTTCAGCATACCTTTGCACTTTTCCGGCATGTTTTCGAGGGTGCTACCGTTCCAGGTAATGTCCAAAATATCGCAGACATCTTTGGCGCAAAACCACACTTCGTTTTGCTCATCGATAGCGGTGCGAACGTCAAGGTCGGCAAATTGAAACGGGTTGGCGAGGGTTTTTAGTTGATTATTCATGCAGGTATCTCCTAATAAGTTAGAAACCCGCTACCAATGAGACCAAACATTGGGTGGCGGACTGAACGAAGTTGGTCTACCGGTACCTGCGTCCGGCCAGCCTTACGGCTGCTCCGCCCAGCCCGCCATAATAGACAGCTGAACGCCAGGCACAAAAAAACCGCGAGAATGCGGCTGTGCCGCAGATATTCGGGAGACCAATCCCGGCACTGGATTTTGCCAGTGCAGGATCAGATTAGCCTGCGGGTTGGGTTTTGTCAATGGATAAAGAAGATGGTTGGTGGGATGGGGTAGATTGGTAAAGGGCTTTTTGTAGAGGGGGATTTGCGACTAGATAATTCATCATACAGAGTTTATCGGTCTTACCGCTTTATGGTCGTCGATCAATATCATTATGATTGCCAACACAGCGTAGCTTTGCGTCGGAGCCATTAATTTCGAATGACAGTTTATAGTTACCGGTAATGTGAACAGTGTAAATATTTGGCTTTTTGTAGCCCTTTAACTTTTCGAACCCAAGTCCTGGTGGCCGTGGATCTTTCAGAAGATCCCTGAATACATCAGGAAGGATCTTTTTTATATCTTGCGGCAGTTTTTTAAATTGTCTCTCGAATGATGTTGATGGTGTTATCGTTTTAATAACAACACCACCTGAACCAGTTAGTGTCATGAATTAAGATGTTTCATTAAATCATCAACAGAATCAAAAGATTGAGAATAACTATCCTCTATATCCACATCATGCTCTGTAATGTTAGTGATTATCAGATCAAAGTGATTAAATATATTTCTTAATAACCAGCGGTTCAAAGGGAAGAATATCTTGCTAAGCGGATTAGTGAATTTTCCAGTTTCGAGAAAATCGCCTAATTTGTGATAAGAGTCTTTAACTTTATTCTGTATCAGCTGTAATTTATCTACGAGCTGATCATCATCAATAGCTTTGCTACTGGATTTTACTTCCTTTAAAACATCTTTTAACAACAATTTCGAGTTGATATACATGGCAAATGTTTGCCCTGTGATAGAAAGAATTGCGTATGTTGAGTCAATTAAATGCAAAGTAAGTGATTTACTTAAAGCATCCACTTCTAATTGGCTTACATCAATATAGTCATGTGTAATAGCACTCATATGCTGCTCTCTTCTATTGTTTTAAGCTTTGCTAGGCTCTGAATCTTATAAAGAGCTAAAAGCTTGGATGGTTAACTTCCAGTAAGTTAGATTCCATTGTAATTCAATTTAGTGGTTCTTGCATACAACTACTACAACTACAACTACAACTACAACTACTACAACTTCGTTCAGCTCTACCGGGAGTAGCACCGGCCAGCTCGTCATAATGGGCAGCCGAGCGCTAGGCACAAAAACCGCATGGATACTGCGGTGCAGCTACTAAATTCAGAAGACCAATCCCGGCGCTGGATTTTGCCAGTGCGAAATCAGATTAGTTTGCGGCTGGTTTTTATTAATGGGTAAATAAGGCGGTGGATGTAGAGGGAACGAAGGGTTCTTCATCAGAAATTGACTGTCTCTAATCGCCCCTAAGCGGACAATGAATAACAACTCACATCATAGGCAGCAAAAAGCAGAGCTAGGAATGAGCGGCGCTTTTTTGCCGTTTGGATGCATGTGATTTTTAGCACCCATATACTGAATTACCGTTACGAACAGAGTAAGACCACCCTCGGTTCACATAGCCTTTACTTTCTGAAAAATTCATTCTCTCAACACTTTTGGGCGCACTAAAATCTAGTTCTAATGTGCCCTTTACCTCTTTTAATACGACATTGCATTCTTTGGCTGCAAATCTATTTAAAAGACTGTCTTTTGAAACAAGAAGCATTTTTTTCTCAGCAGCGGTGGCGAGAATAATAATATCATTAATACTATTGCGCAGATCTTCTTTACTGTTATGTTGTTCAATGAACTTGGCAAACAAGTCCATTGCTATTGAAGCCGTAGTTAAATTGGGTGGGATACACTTGTAACCGGTGCTAACCAAAAACTGAATTCGTTCTCGTAAGTACCTTCTTTTCTTTTTTTCAATATGTGCAATGCTAAGTTCAAAAATATTGATTTGGTGTTCATTTATTATTGATGCTACAGCTTCTAAGCCGAACTCCTTGTATGCTGGAAACTGGTTATTGAAGTCAATGATTATTTGATCCGTGCGATGCGCTCCCAGTTTTGCCCATTTTTTATTTTTATAATGTTCTGATGGATATAAATAGTGACCAATGCCACTTATTCCGACAAACCGTGATGGATGGAAAATATAGTAATCGGGTTTGTTTGAGTCTTTTCGGTATACCCATAGGAACTCGTTTGCGGTGATGGATGATATGTAATTACCACTTGGTAACAAACCACTACCGTGCTTGAAGTGCGTTGATAATATTTGAGTGTCTATTAATGCATCCATGTTTTAAGTCATGTAGGCTAGGCTGAGGTACGAAGCCCAACACTTTGCTGCCAATGCAGCAGTCAAAGACTGCTGCATTGGCAGCAAAGGGCTCCGGTTATTAGTAGGTTAATCGCTGAATGTCACTGTTGTGCCTTTATCGACTATAAAGTTACAGTTCCGTAGGGTACGCACCGCGTACCTTTTTCAAAGTTATCCGTTGGTTCAATTCCCAAAAAGGTACGTGGTGCGTACCCTACCTGACTTAATGAATCGGTTGTTAATTATGAGTCAGCGTCGGCACTTTTTTTAGGGGTAAATATATTTAAACTGCTTAATGAATTCAAAGGAGAGATATCTTCATGTTTACCTTGATATATTCTGCCCGGATGCAGTGACAGTGCTACCAGTGTTCTTTCGATAAGGCTCAATGTCGCGTCTTTACCCTCTGATCCTTTCTCTATTTCGATTAGCTGGTTTTTGTATCCTTCGAATGATTTTGATAAGGCTTCTTTGTGAGCATAATCTTCTTCTAAGCGCAAAGCTTGACTATGTCTTCTGCCGGCATATATAGCTAACCAAATAATTGGGACTATGAAAGGTATTCTTACGAGAAAATATGAAAAAATCATTTCATGTGTCAATGTGACTTTTTCAAATGAGACAGGATCAAAATATGCAACAAAAAATAAAGCTAACATTGATAGAATAAAAACTATTCCCCATAAAATTTTAGGAACTTTGAAAGACTCTTTTCTTTCTCGGAACGCAGATGCTAATCCTGCACTTGTTGCTCCTGGTAAAAGATCCTCAATTGTAATTTTCAATTGTTCTGATTTGTCCGTTAGAGCTTTAAGCTTTGACTCTTGAGCTGATATTGACTTCGATATTTCTGCCGATTTCTCTGCTAATTGTTTTATTTTTTCATAATCTGAATTAGCAGTTTTTTGTAGGTCTGTAATAGTAGTGGTTGTTTCCTCTGCTGTTTGTTCTAACGCTTCAATTTCTCCGCTAGTTTCATTTGCCTTGGTTAGTTGCGCGTTTATTGTATTGACGGAAGTAGTAAACTCAGAATCCTTCTCTTGAAGATTAGTAAGTACTTTATTGGCTGAATCAATTAGCTCATCTAATTTTTCTTTCAATAAATTCAATTCGCCATAAGTAAGTCTTGCCATGAATATTTATTCCATTTGCAGGGTTGTGTCTATAACTCTTTAGCTCTAGGTTGGGCTGAGGTACGAAGCCCAACACTTCCCGGCTCCGATCTGTTGGGCTTCCTTGCGTCAGCCCAGCCTACGCACTACACAGTCAAGTAGGTACGCAGTGCGTACCTTTATTCTATTGTAAGACGGTTCTACAATCTTAATTAGGTGACATTATCCTAGAAGTGTTTAAAAAAGTATGTCAGTTAAAGATTACATGAATGAATCCAGAATTTCAGGGGTTGAATTCCCGTATTTCGCAAGCTTCATATGAGCTACTTAACTTTTCCTCAACGCTTAAAAATCCAACACCGAATCGTCCGGCCTTCAAGCCTGGACCGGATCGCTTCGTTTCTTAAATACTGCCGCTTTCTGCTGGTCGGAAGGTGGCGGCGCAGGTCTTTGCTGTCGATCAGTTCCTGTTTCATTTCGCCGCAGCGCGCGCGGAAGTGTTCCAGGTTGACGGCGATTTCCGTGTCCGGGTTGCTTGAGTGGTTCATGACGTTCTCTGCGTACACGTCGCCATTTTCCGACCACTGCGCCTTGCTGTTCATGTAATCGAACGTGGCCCAGAACTGCTGCACGACCGGGTGTTCTTCGTTTAACGATTCCTGCCGGGTTTCAGCCATGGTGATTAAGGCGCGGTGGATGTCGGCAATGGCGGCAGCGGAGATCGGCAATACCAGTGTCAGGCAATCGGCGAAGGCCATGATCTTGGCGTGGTTATCCATGATTCGCGCTAGATTAATTTTTGGATTGGCCTGCAAGGTCTTGCGGTGCTTGGTGAACTGTTCGTTAAACTTAAGCAGTATGGCATCGGCCCGGGTGATGCTATGCATCAGGAATCCGGACACGTCCATAACCGGCAGCATGTTAAGACGGTCGGAGGCGTGCTTGCCCTCGATCGAGTGATGCGATCGGTCGAACTGTAGATGAGTGATACGGCTCATAATGGCTTCGGACGCGACGACGGGGATGTTCTGTACGATCATCAGCCCGGCTTTAAAGGTCGGTTTTTTGGTGCTGTTGTCCTGCGATTTAACGCCGGTGACTCGTCCGAACTCGCCGTCGAACAGGTCTTTTTGTTCGTCCCAGTTAAAGGCTTTCATGTGCCGGTCTTCTGCGACTTTCTCGTTATCGGTTTCGTTGAAGACGACCGGCAGGTTGGACACTTCGGCCATTTTGCGGGTGCGGCCTGCCAGCGTGGAGCTGTTGGGGTTGAATGATTCGCCCTCGCGGCCCAGCAGTTTCCACAGGAAGTCGACCATATCCGACTTTCCGGAACCGGCTTCGCCGACTACTTCAAAAAACGGATAGCTGCGGTGTTGCTGGCGGATCTGCTCGACAAATAGGCAGCCGAACCACCACGATAAGGCGACCATGCCGCCGGTGCCGAATGCGGATTGATAATCGGGCAACCAGTCGGCGACCAGCTGAGTGTTGAGCTTTTGTTTGATGTCCACGGTGGTTTTGATGCCGGTTTTTTTCAGTTGGAAAAATGATTCTTTGTTCAGTTTGATGATCTGGCCGTTTTCGACGGCATGATCAAGGTACACGTAAGCGCCGGTGCTGCTGTCGTAGCCGACGAAGTCCAGGGTTTTGACGATCTTGGGGATGCGGCCCATCCAGTCTCGATACATGTAGTCCAGGTCTTTGGTCGAGCCGGTGAATAGGGCCGATGGGGTGAGTTGCATAACGGACTTTTTAAAGTCGCCGGCACCGCCGAAGGTTTTTCCGCCGAACGGTAGTTGTACTTCGGCGGCTTTGTTGCTGAAGTTGAAGCGGAAGAAATACTGGCCGTCTTCGCCGTTGTCGGGCTTTTGGAAATACAGAAAGTCCATTTTAAAGGTGGCGATTTCTTTTATTTTGCTGGCGTGGGTGAATGCTTCTTTTTCCGCCCTTAAACTTTTTTCCGGACTGGTTTCGAGTATTTTGGTTTTGGCTTTTTCGAACTCGTTATCGTCAATCGAGAAGGAATAGGTCGAGTTGCCGAACACAAACACAAAGTATTTTTTCTTGATGTTGTGTTTCCATAAGGTCATCGCCTTTTCAAAATAGTTTTGCGCCAGTTCGACTCTGCCGAGGTGCCGGTACTCCTTCATGTCCTTTTCGGTAAGCTTTCCGGCTTTGTACAGGTCGTTCCAGTCTTGTTTGTCTTCGTATTCGCTGGACATTGCTGCCGCGACCAGTTCTTTCATGTCGCGCAGTTTATCGGCATGTTTTTTCAGGCAGCGACGACCGGTGGAATCGTTATCGACGGCGATAACCCATTTAACCTGTTTGCCCAGGTGTGGCTTTATGGCTTCGCTGGGGAATGTTCCTGAAGACATGATCGCCACGGCTTTAAAGCCGGACAAGTTCAAGGCGATAGCGTCGAGGATGCCTTCGCACCAGTAGATCTCGTCCTTTTCATTAATCTCAAAGCCGGGCGGTTGCCACCAAAGGCCGCGAAAGCTGCCTTTGAAGCTTTTGTTGCGGACTTCCTTGCTGCCGTCTTCTTGGGTGATGGTGACGTCATCGATCAGCCGTTCCCACATGATGGTAAGGGCTTCATCCAGGTAAAAACGCACCGACGCGGTGCCTTTGTCGCCGTGCGGGTGCCAGTATTTGCCTTGCTCGTACCAGCCTTTAATGTGTTCCGGATCAAAGCCACGGATTAGCGACAGGTAGGCATCGGCGGTCTGGTTTGGGGTTTCCGGAGTGGCCGGGTATTTTTTGTTCAGGTCTACGAATAATTCCGGGAACAATTCTTTGCTGGTAGCAGTCCAGGTGCAGTTGTTGGTGCGGTTGCACTGCACCATGCCGGGCTTGGCTGCCCAGGTCCAGAGTGTTTTTTTGCCGCAGGCCGGGCAAACGCCTTCGCGCAGGTGTTCGCCAACGGCTTTAAATTTGAATTCGCGGATTAGGTTATCGACGATTTGTGGTGTTAGGTCAATTCTCATTCAACCGCCCCGGTCATGTCTCGATAAGCAGCCAGGCGCACGGCTTCCAGTTGCCGGGCGGTCGGGTTTTGGCAGTAATTCAGGCGCTTGACTATCTGGCTGATAAAGCGCTCCAGATGATCTTGGCGGTGCTGAGGCCAGTATTGGCGTAGCCAGCCTTTGTCACTTAGAGGTTGATGACACATGGGGGTTCTCCTTGGCTAATAGTGTTTTTATCTCCTGAGCCAGTTCCCACAGCACGTCATCACGCCAGTTGGGTATCATCCGGATATGCAGGATCTGGTGAAACAGCCGAAAGCCTTCGGCGTCAAGGCGGTGCATTTTACCCAGGCTAAAGTTGAATGGGCGGTCTGTCCAATAGGCGCTGAGCAGGGCTTCGCCGAGGTATTCGCCCGACCAGCCGCCGTCACGGACTCGGCGTAATAGGGCGTCGAGTTCCAGTGGCATTGGGGTGAGGCCGCGGTCTTTGGCTTGTTGTGCCAGTATTGAGTCGAGCCGGTCGGCAAAGCGATCATTAGCGGTTTTCTGTCTAGTCATGACCGGGCTCCTTTTTTCTTGCTATGGCGTTTCCATTGATCCCATAGGTCCTCGAATATCTTTCCACCGTTATCCATGAACTCATGAGGTTCTCTGCACATTTCTTTCCGGCAGCGGATCACTACCAGGGCGGCGCTGTACAGCTTATCGTCAAGGCCGCAAAGATCGGTAATGTCGAAGTTGAATGCGTAGGAGTTATAGGCGTTCAACAGCAACATCGCGCAGGCCTTTGAACCGCCGCAATCTTTAACGGCAATTTTCATCAGGCTGTCGACGGCATCGGCATAGTGTTGGGGGGTTAGTTCTGGCAATAGGTGGGTGGCGTTACTCATGATTTTTTCTCCTCAATCACTTTTAGTCCGGTTTGCAGATAACCGCTGAATTCATCAACGGGAAACCGGACGGTGGCGTTAAATGCGTTTTTTAACGCGGCGATATTGGCATCGTTTTTTAGTGTGTCTGCCAATGCCGGGTTATCGGTTTTTATGCCAGTCCACAGCGCCTGTTTTTGATGCGCGGTGAGACTGGACGGGTCGACCATCCGTTGATATTTGCCGACGTTGACAAACGGCGGGATTTGGCGGCGGTCGTAATCGCTCATGGTTAATAGCTCTGTGCCGGGCTGCTGGTATTGACGGCCAGAAACAGATTGATCGGTAAAAGTTCAAAGTGTCCGTGTTGCCCAACGGCGACGGCGACTTTGTCTGCCGTGCAATTGGCTAAGTCGATTCCCCATTTAACGCCGTTGGTTTCATGAGTTTGCACCATGTTGGCGATCAGTTGTTTGATCTGGTCGTAGCTGAAAAAGTCGTCTTCCATACCGGATACGTACAAGGCGGTCAGGTCGATAAAGCGGCTGCGCTGTTTGGGCAGGTATGCTGGGCCGTCTTTTTGGATGCGGGTTTCTATGGTCATCATGAGTTGCGCCATTTTGGCAATGACGGGGCTGGGTGTGGATACTGTTTTTTCCATGGTTTTGCTCTCTCAGTTGCGGTTTTGTAAACGCACCAGTCTGACGGTCGGTGCGCGCGGGGTTTTGGGTCTGCGCATGCCGTGCTGCGGCATTAGGTTGCTGAACATGATCAGCAGCAGGACGATTTTGAGCGCTGGGTTGATGGGGTTGCTCAGCGTTATTTGTACTAGGCCTGTTTCTCTGGCGATGAGTACGATTTCGCTGGAGCCACGGGCGTTGAGTTTGCCGGCGATGTTTTCGATGTGTTTGCCGATGGTGCGCGGCGAGCGAAACAGGCGCAGGGCTATTTCTGTGCTGAATAGGCCTTCGCACATGTAGCGCAGGACTTCGGCTTCTCTTTCGGTTAATGGGCCTTTGTCGATGATTTGGGCATGTATCCGCTGCATTTTAGGTGTTCCAACGTATTTTTTAGTGTTGTTGTGTCGTTGATAATGTAAAAAATCCCCTCTTTTTAGGAGGGGTTGCTAGTCAGCTAGCGAGGAGGTGACACTATTTTGTTTTTACGGATTTTGCGTTTAAACACTTTCTCGAAACCTGCATTGAAAACTTGACGGCACAAAGTGGCGGGGGCAATGCCATGTTCTTCGGCATGGTCTTCGATGAACTTTTTAACGTCGTGGCTGTGGCGGAAATTCATGACTTCCATCACTGTTTTTTTGTCGTCATTTAATGGGGTTGGCATGGCAATCCTTGTATAATCAAAAGAAAACTTTGTTTGCAAAAAAAACTTATGATTAATTTAACCCCTAAAAAAAGGTGTGTAAAGGAAAAATCCCCTGAAATTGAGCGTTTTAAGGAGTTCATGCGAGCGCATGGCTTAAAAGACGTTGATATTTATAGGGAAACAGGGATTTCTACGCGGACGATAAATAATTTTATTTGGGAAAATAAGCCGATTGGCGGGCATTTATTGCGCGAATTACACTCAAAATTCGGTGTTTCTTTGGACTGGTTGTTGGCTGGAATTGGCGAAATGATGCTGGGGCAGGGCAATAAAACAGCTGAAACTGCGCCGCAGTACGCTAAAAAACAGGGGATGAGTGAGCGTGCCCAGCGAATGTGCCTTTTTATTGAAGATTTTATGGCGTCAGCTCCGGACAATGAGCAAATCTGGCTGGAGATGCAGTTAAAAATGCATGTGCCTCAATATGTGAAATTTCTGGAGCAGCATCATGACGAATGAGCAGATTTTTTCGTTATTTAATGATCTGGATGATGACTACAGGATGCTGGTGATTGATGCGGCTGCGGTTGGATGTTATCTGTTTCAGCAAGGGCATGAGGCTGCCGGCACAAAGCTGGTGCATACGGCCATTACGTCTGCCGGGTTAGATCCGGCCATAGTGCAAACGCTGTTGGATAATCCTGAAAAAAGTTTTGAGGCGCTGGCAATGCATGCCGAGGTGAGGGCGCTGATTACTAATTTTTCTGGAAAGGCCATCGGAAAAGCGTGACATCCGTGACAGGTTTTTATGACTGTCGTTATTTTTGTTTATTTTCAGTCGGTTGTGCGGCGTTGTTGAGGAAGTTTTTACTGTGACATTTCCGTGACAAAGCGTGACACGGTATTTTTGTATATTCGCCGTAGGCCGTGGTAATCGTGGTCTGCGGCGTTTTTTTTGAAGTGTGACATTTTGTGACAAAAGTGTGACTTTAAAGCGTGACAATGTCACGGTAATGTTACGGTAATGTCACAGTAAAAGTGTCTTTAAGTATGCTATGTAAGTTTATGATTATATTTATATATATGATGTTTATTATTTTGTTGTCACGTTTGTCACGCTTTTCCGATGGCCTTTCCAAAAAAAAAATTTCAGCGCCAACGCGTGTGCGTGCGTGCGCGTGAGGTGTGTTTAAGTGGCTGTAAAACAAGCAAAAGACGGTAAATGGAAGGTTGAAGTCGATCGGAAGGGAATTCCGCGTATACGGAAGTCGGGTTTTCCTGTCAAGGCCGATGCTGAACAGTTTGAGCGTGAGTATCTGCTATTGCACCAAAAACAGGATAATGCCAATGTCGATCGGCGCACGTTGTCGGAGTTGATTGGCATCTGGCATCGGTACCACGGCATCAATTTAAGCGATAGCAAGGCCAGGCTTTCTATTCTGGAACAGATGGCCGTCGACCTGGGCAATATCAGGGCTGTTGAGCTGACGCCGGAGCGTTTTTTGGAGTACAGGTATGCGTGTTTGAATCCGCATGACGAGTCGGTGGCTAAAAAGTTCTTTTCTAATCGCCAAGTTAAGCCGATTACAGCTAAAACGTTCAATAATCGCCATGGTTATTTGGATGCCGTTTATAGAAAGCTGCGCAAGTTGAATATTATCGATTATTCAAGCCCTATCGCTGATACGGATATGATTAGGGTGCATGAGCGGCAGCTGGGGTATTTGTCTGAAACACAGATCGATGATCTGTTTACGCTATTGAAGGCCTGTCGTAATGAGAGCGTGTGGTGGATTGCGCAGTTGTGTATCCGGACCGGCGCACGTTGGGGCGAGGCCGAGAAGTTGAAACGCAAGCAGCTGCACGCCAGCAAGGTGACATTTGAGTTTACTAAATCCAAGAAGATCAGGTCGGTGCCGCTCGATCCGGAGTTTTATGCGGAGTTGTTAGAGTTTGCTAAATACAAGAATCCTGAAGACCGGATTTTTAAGGATGCCATCACGGCATTTTATCGGGTGGTTGGTCGATCATCTATGGAGTTCAGCAAGGGGCAGGCTACGCACATTCTGAGGCACAGCTTTGCCAGCTATTTCATCATGAACGGAGGAAACATCCTCACGCTGCAGAAAATACTTGGCCATAGTGATATAAAAATGACGATGCGCTATGCGCATTTGGCTCCAGATCATCTGATGGATGCGGTAAAACTGAACCCGATGTCAGCAAAATGAATTGGCGGTAAATTGGCGGTGGAAAACGCCAAAAAACGCCAATTACCGCCATTGTTGCCAGGTGCAAAAATCATAAGCGCATGAAATATAAATGCTTTTTATGTTTAAAAATAATGTAGTTAGTTTTCGAATCCCTTTCTCTCCGCCATATAAGCGTTGATATGGCGTCTCAACCGTTAAAGGTTGTCATTTTAATTTCTATCCTAGCCAATAGCATCTGCTGCATCGCTAATTTTTAAAATTTATTGTGCTGCTTTTTTTTACAAAAAATAGTGAGGGTGAGGATAAATTATTCCGGTGCTCTGCGGTTAGCGGCAAGATTTATCATTGAATAACATGCGCTGCAAAGTAGTTAAACGGTCTTTGTTCCAGTATGTATTTATCATCTTGGATGATTAATGCGGATTTTGGTTTTAGGAAAATCTGAGGGTGAAGTGTCGGAGTGAATTCCGGCGGAAGTGACAGCAATAATTAGAAGCTAAGGTTTTGTCGAACTGTGCGGCAGAAGAGTTCAGATGAATCTCAAGGCTATAAAGCCTTGAGACTCTTAGAGATTAAGCAATTCAAGTGAATCAGTCCCATGATAATTGTCCAGATTTTCCCTTTTTGCGGTTCAGATTAACATTGCTGGCAATGGCCGCTGTTGCGAATAACGCGGATGAAATGATGAATTCGCCTGAAAGAAAGCCCAATAAACCTGTTATAAATATCGTTCCTATTAAAATGTCTTTGTATAAGTCGCTCATGAGTAAGTCCTCGTTTAAAGTTGAAAAGGTTTTTTAAAATTACTGCTCAACTATAG